>Ga0099824_1000567_pt1 | contig 44886 bp, 13 predicted proteins | sample SiratrowhiteBW_FD_76837 | JGI IMG/M metagenome (GOLD analysis project Ga0099824, IMG submission 76837) | Root nodule microbial communities of legume samples collected from California, USA - Siratro white BW | ecosystem: Host-associated > Plants > Roots > Nodule | place: USA: California... | reverse complement strand
CGCCCCACCCCCCTCCTACTCTTATTTCTTCCCCCCCCTTTTCTCTTTTCTTTCTTTTTTGTTGATTTTTGCTTTTTTTTTTTTTTTTTTTTTCCTGAAGGGTATGTAAGGTTACTGCTACTTAGATATCTCCAATTTCTTGTGTTGGATTTAATAAATGTGTAAAACTATACAAGCTATAATTGTTAGATGCTTGTAAGTTGCAAGCTTACAAGGACCATTCTTGCAAGTTGCAACCAGTTAAATAAGACCTTAGTATAAGAAGTGGAAGTAGATGAAACATTCTTAAGTTTTCTTATGGCAAAATAAAATAAATATAATTAGCCAGCAGAGAAAACAATATATTATACAGTTCGAAAGTGGAACTGTTGAATTCCTTCCGTCCTCCCCAATTGCTATCTATGGAAGGTCACATTTGGGACTCTTGGTCCTTGCAAAGCGAAAGATTGAGAAAATTTAACACCAATGAGTTACGAACATTTTATATAAGAGACGGAAACACCACCTTCAATTCAAAAATTTTATGACAATGAATTTGTGAGTCTTTTTTTTATATATTGTTCATGTTGATCATTTTTAGTCAATGTGAGATAGAAAACTCACTTAGAATTCTACCATAGACTTACAACTGTTCTTCCCAATATGTTAGACACATAGCGGCCTGTAGAAATCATGCATAGAGTTCTTTCTTGGCTGTTTTCTCTGATATGGTTTTCTTTGACAGATCATGGCTGGAAACATTTCTGATCCAAGTGGGAGCAAGGGTGCAAATATTTTACTTAATCATGACTTTTCTAGTGGCCTGAGCTCTTGGCATCTCAATTCCTGTTCTGGCTATGTGATTTCAGCTGAAACAGGTGCTCAAGGAGGAATTTCCACGGAGTCGAGTGTTAATTATGCTGTTATCACTGACCGAAAGGAATGCTGGCAAGGCCTTGAGCAAGACATCACTGATAGAATTTCCACTGGTCACACGTACACAGTTTTGGCTTGTGTGGGAGTATCCAGTCTTTCTCAGGGATCTAGTGATGTTCTAGCTACTCTGAAACTAGAATATCATGATTCAGCTACTAGTTACTTGTTCATTGGAAGGTATGAAGTTTTGTGATTTCATTGTATCTTCTTCCTTGTTTTAAAGAAATTCAGGAAAACGCCCTTACATTACCATGATTTTCCACAGAACTTCTGTTAATAAGGATAGCTGGCAAAAGTTGGAAGGGACATTCTCATTGTCAACTATGCCTGATCGGGTTGTATTTTATTTAGAAGGACCTGCTCCTGGAGTTGACCTGCTCATACGATCAGTAGAGATAAACTGTTCCACTCCAAATAATAATGTATGTTATGAAGTTATGTATTTTTGGAAATGTTATTTCTTTGTGCAATTCTACATATTCACTCTAATACTCTGATAAATATCAAGCTCATGCTTGTACATTGGTTATTACTTCTTCTGCGGTTAGATTGAAATTGCAATGAATATTTGTTAGTGTAATTTATAAGTCTCGTGGAATCTGTATATTTCAACTACTAAGTGTACCTTTTTCATCTTATTTTAGAAGACCAAAAGCATAGCATGTGTTTCAGCGGGAGATGACAACATCATCATCAACCCGCAATTTGATGATGGTCTGAATAACTGGTCTGGAAGAGGCTGCAAGATTACGTTGCATGATTCCATGAATGATGGGAAAATTGTTCCAAAATCTGGGAAATTCTTTGCATCTGCAACAGAACGCACACAGAACTGGAATGGAATCCAGCAAGATATCACTGGACGCGTGCAGCGCAAGCTGGCCTATGAGGTCACTGCTACAGTTAGAATTTTTGGAAACAATGTATCTACTGCTGATGTTCGGGCTACTTTGTGGGTCCAAGCACCAGATCTTAAAGAACAATATATAGGCATTGCAAAGTTAGTATCTGTCTTATTTTTCTATAACTGTATTTCACATAGAATCTGAGGCATAACATGACTGTTTATTATTCTTGAATCTTGATAAACAAAACAGAAAGAAATTTGCTGTAGTACATTTTAGTGATATAAGAGCATTAGCATGCTCCTTTGACATTTCTTCCACTTGCTGAACAGAGCTGGTGTGTTCTGAAGTTTGCAGGCAACAGATAAAGATTGGGTTACTTTGCAGGGAAAATTCCTTCTAAATGGATCTCCATCAAAAGTGGTCCTCTATTTAGAGGGCCCCCCTCCAGGCACTGACATTCTTCTCAATAATTTGGTCTTAAAGCATGCAGCTAAAACACCTCCTTCAACCCCGCCAGATGTAAAGGTTGTACATTTGAAAGCATTCTTCTTTTGCAATTTGATAACCTTAATGCTAGTGTTTCCTGAAAAAATATGTTTTTGCACAAGCATACTTGTGAACTTGGCTATTGCCTTGTATACTTTGGTTGTGCTGTCAGTTCTATGTTCCAAGCACCTAAAAAGTTGATTTTGTTTCGCAGAATGTTACTTTTGGGGTTAATATAATTGAGAACAGCAATCTAGCTGATGGCACGAATGGATGGTTTCCCCTTGGCAATTGCACTTTAAGTGTTAAAACTGGTTCACCACATATAGTTCCACCAATGGCAAGAGATTCTCTTGGTCCTAATGTACTCCTAAGTGGGCGATACATCCATGTAACTAATCGAACACAAACATGGATGGGTCCTGCTCAGATCATCACTGATAAAGTGAAACTCTTTTTGACTTATCAAGTGTCTGCTTGGGTCCGGATTGGCTCAGGATCATCAGGGCCACAGAATGTGAATGTTGCCCTTGGTGTTGACAACCAGTGGGTTAATGGAGGACAAACTGAGGTTTCTGATGATATGTGGCATGAAATTGGAGGGTCCTTTAGAATTGAAAAGCAGCCATCAAAGGTTATGGTTTATATCCAAGGTCCTGCTTCTGGTGTGGACTTAATGGTGGCTGGACTTCAAATTTTTCCTGTGGATAGACATGCAAGATTCAGATATTTAAAGATCCAAACAGATAAGGTGAGATCAGGTTTCCCTCTATATCTCATTATTTGTCTTAGAGAATCTCCAGGAACATAAGGATTTTTTCCAAATTGTCTTGCACTTGAATTTGTTTCAATGAGTAACATTTGCTTAATACCCCTCCCTCGGCCATACCCGAGCATAAGAGAATAAAATATGTAGAATAAGTTCTATGCAGATCATAACCTCTAGAGTTTAATGCATAGGCATGGTACCGGCATATAGATTAACAATTTAACCTGCCCAAAGGATTGATTGATTTATGATACTGAGACATGTTTACCTCCTTTTGCTTTACATATTTCATGAATTGCTCAATTTCTAAAATCTGCTTAAGATTACTAAAAAGCATAATTTTAATTATGAACAAAACAAAATTTTCCATGCAGGAAATAAATGTTACATGAAGCTAAGTATATTTCAGACTGTAGTACTTTATCATTACATGAATAATCCATTCTTCATTGATAGGATAAGTGATGCTTTGCATTATTTTTTATAAATTGTAATTTATACTGATTTGCTGCATGCAGGTACGTAAACGTGATGTTATCCTGAAATTCTCTGGGCTGGACTCTGGCAGCTACGCTAACACCTCGGTGCAAGTTAGACAAACACAGAATGATTTCCCAATTGGAACATGCATCAGTAGATCAAACATGGACAATGAGGACTTTGTGGACTTCATGGTGAAGCATTTTAACTGGGCTGTGTTTGGAAACGAGTTAAAGTGGTATTGGACTGAGCCACAACAAGGGAATCTCAATTACAAGGATGCTGATGATCTGTTAAGCCTGTGTCAGAAGCACAATATACAAACTCGTGGTCATTGTATCTTCTGGGAAGTGGATGGAGTAATTCAGCAGTGGATCAAATCACTGAACAAAAACGATTTGATGACGGCTGTTCAGAACCGCCTAAACGGCCTTCTAACTCGTTACAAGGGCAAGTTTAGTCACTACGATGTCAACAATGAAATGCTGCATGGTTCATTCTTTCAAGATAGGCTAGGCAAGGATATAAGGGCTAACATGTTCAAAACTGCAAACCAAATAGACCCTTCTGCTACCCTCTTTGTGAATGATTATCATGTTGAGGATGGATGTGACACCAGATCATGTCCAGATAAGTACATCCATCATATTCTTGATTTGCAAGAGCAAGGTGCCCCAGTTGGAGGAATTGGAATTCAAGGCCACATAGACAGTCCAATAGGGCCTATTGTGAGTTCTTCCCTTGACAAGTTGGGTATTCTTGGTCTACCAATATGGTTCACTGAGCTTGATGTGTCTTCCATCAATGAATACGTCAGAGCAGATGATCTTGAAGTTATGCTATGTGAAGCCATGGCTCATCCTGCAGTAGAAGGCATCATGCTGTGGGGTTTTTGGGAGCTGTTTATGAGTAGGGACAATTCACATTTGGTGAATGCAGAAGGTGACATCAATGAGGCAGGGAAAAGGTTCTTAGCTCTAAAACAAGAGTGGCTGTCTCACAGCCATGGCCATGTTGATGAACAAGGCCAATACAACTTCAGAGGCTTTCATGGAACATACAATGTGCAAGTTGTGACCCCATCAAAGAAAATTTCTAAGACATTTGTGCTTGACAAAGGTGACACCCCACTGGTGGTATCCGTTGATTTATAAGCATACTGCTTCACCTGAAGAACTAAAGTTGGTGTCTTTTTTATATCCTTGGGTTCGATGAAACACTATGTTCGTGGTTTATTGGTGTGGATTTGAGTTGTCTGCTATCTGCACAACTGCACAAAATATCGACAAAAAAAAATATATTGTTTCAGATTATAAATATACTTGTAAGAACTGGAAAATAAATGAAAATGATACTTGTTTTATGTTATAAACTGCATCCAATCGTATTCCTTCAGCTCATTCTATTAGACGTACTTTTCCTGTACTTCCATGAGTTATTTCTGTAACCCCCACTTTTTTAAAATACTAAAAATATCTTTTCAGACTGTAAAATATAGAATATAATTTTTTTTATTCTAGATTATATAATTTAGATTATAACTTTCTTAAAATTTTAAATTATATAATTTGAAATATAATTTTTCAGATTATATCATACGAAATATAATTTTTATATTTTGAGTTATGATAATCTAAAATACAACTTTTTTTATTTTGAATTGTATAGTTTTAAATATAATTAATTTTATATTTCAGATTCCACAATTTATAACACGATTGTAATCTGAAATACAAAAGAGTTACACAGTATATGATTTATTTAATTTTTTATTAAGGTTATAATGGTCATTTTGGTAAGTTTATGAAGGTGGAGAAAGAAAGTACGGAGGTGTTGGAAGAATGCATCTTCTGTTATTAGTTGCATGACTACTTCTTTCTGTACTTCCAAGACTTCTTCAGGCACATCCAGTTTTTAAAATAATTTCTAAACTGTTTTGTTTGTAAAGATACTTTTAGCCTTCAGTGCGTTAAAGCAATGAAATATAGGAAAAGGGAGGTGCGTGAGGTGTAGTGAAGGTGGATAGTTGTGGTTATATGAGAGTAGGGGCTTTGAATGACAATGTGTGTCATCTACGATGTGTGTTATCGGCAACGTAGCGGTGGTTGAGTAGCACCAGATGTGGTGTAGTGGTTGCGTAGTAGAACAGTTGTAGAATAGTCTGTTTTGGAACTGTCATTCGGATCTGAAGAACAATTCCGAAACAACTCATTTCGCAACTCATTGTCAACAGAAAAACAGTTTCGAAATGGGATGTTTCAGAACTGTTCTCCAGATTCGGATGATAGTTTCGAAACAGCCCATTCTGAAATTCATTGTCAACGAAAATAAAAATCCACAAAACACTCCCAAATCACATAAACCACCCAAATTAACTATAAAATGTTCAATAAAGCATCCTTACCTTAAATAGTTGATAAGTATGTAGACAATGGTGGTCGACGAAAGCAAACCGATGACAACAACCATAAACGGAATGTGCGTTGGTGAGGTAACGGTAGAACAATGAAAGTGAGTTGGAAGATCATAATGAGACTTTAGAGTTTTGGGAGACAACTTTGTCTGCACAATAATAATTCAGTGATACTTTAGACATTGTTTAAAAATTTGAAAGTACCTCAATAAACGTTAGGAGGTGCAGGAAGAAGTAGTCTAGTTGCTTTCGGCTTCAAACTTTTCACGGGTTAGACGAGTTCTTCCTGCACCCTAATATGTTCTTCCTGCATTCTAATAAAAAATTTTAATACCACAATTGTCTTTATATGAGAATCGGATGACACCCCATCCGGTTGTCATTTCCAAATCAAAATGATAACCGGATGGGTTTCATCCGGTTATCATTTTGATTTGGAAATGAGAACCGGATGATATCCTCATCCGGTTGTCAATTTTTTTTCAAATGATAACTGGATGGGAGTGTCATCCGATTCTCATATAAGGGCAATTGTGGTATTAAAATTTTTTATTAAGGTGCAAGAAAAACGTATTAGGGTGTAAGAAGAACTCGTCCACGGGTTAGTCTATCATGGGCCAACATTTTTTCGGGCCATCCTTGGCCTATTTGACTTCTGATTCAAGGTTCTAACTTCCTACACCTCCTATTTTTTTTTTATCACCCATACATTTTGGATCAGACTCTCTTGAATGTAAATATGACGGGCCACAAGAAAATTGTGGGTGTAAAAGGAAACACTAAGTTCAAAATTTTCTTGTCCAGCCAGTCCTTAGTGAGTCATAGGTCAAATTGACTGACCCATAGTCAGTTATTTTTAAATATATAAAACATTAAAAGATAAAAAAATAATTTAGTTTTGTATAACATGTTAATAAAATGCTTTTAGTAGTTATAAACTCAAATATATCTATATTATTATTTGTACCATAAAATATAATACATAATAATAAAAATATAAGGAAGTGTGTCAATTATAAAAATAAAATAATAATAGAAATAAAATAAAGTGTATAACTTATAACAATATATTAGTTAAAAAGTTATAAGTAAACCAATATCCATAAAATATTAACCTTAAAATTGACATTAACAATATATGTATTAAACTTATTATTTATAATTATCAATTATGAAATATAAATAATAAGATATACAACCTTAAACTGCTATTATTATCGAAATTTGTTTAAAGAGAAAAAAAAAACTGAAAGTAATTAATTTATTTAAAATTATATTGAAATAGAAGAATTAAAATTTTTAATTAATTTAAGTAAAACAACCTTAAACTACTATTATTATATTATATAAAAAAGGAGAGGGTAAAAATTAACAAATACAATCATATTTTTATTGTAATAAAGTAGTTCTACATTTTCTTAATTTTACCTCTTTCTCTCTTTACGTACACATAATAAATACATTTGTAAATAAACAAATACATAGAATTAAATATCTCTAAAAAATCTGACACAAAAATAAATGGAAGAAATAATATCATTAGGTGAATAAATAACCAAGATTGTTATTATTAATGAACACATTAATATTTTCAATTAGAAATGGTATAAGGTGGTATCATTGATCCAAACTTGATTAATTTTAGAAAACTAAAATACTAAATGTGTAATTAAATATTTATTGAGACTAAAATCACCAAAAGAGTATTAAGTCTTCTTGATGTTATGAATTTATGTATTCCTCTTCCCACTTTTAATACTATAATTATTTAATTATATGTTTGAACAAAATTTTCAATAAAGAGAGAAAAAAAAGAAATAAAATGAATTTCTCTATGAAGAAATAAAATTAATTTATTTGTAAATAAACTTTTCTCATGATTTTTCTTAATTCTATATTGTCATATAAATAATAATACTAATAATAATTATATTAATAAAATAAATATTGGAAATGTAGATGGAAGTTTGGTATCGAAAATATAAATGAGTATATATTATTTAAGATAAAATAATCTTGTCCTATTAGACGTTACAAAACTCATATATCCGATTAGTTATTACAAAAATTAAATCAAAATTTTATAATATGATATAAAATAAAATATATCCATGAAACTCTAAAGGTAATATGTATGTATATTGTTTTGCTTTTGTTATTATATTATTTTACATGATATTAGTACACATTTTCTTGTTTTTTATTATTGTACATAATAAAAATAAAAATATAAATTTAAATAGACGGAAGTAAATTTTTCAATCAAACTCATTTTTTATATTTATCACAATTATTTTTTTTAGAGAGAACCAGTTGTACGAAGATATTATTGTCAATTCAATTATTTTTAAAGGGATAAGACAAGATTATCAATTTTAACATTTATCTTATACATTGAAGCCTCAACCATTTTGGAAGAATCAATAGTAGTGGCTCTAGTCTCCCACTATTTACACCAACTCATTAATCATTATATTTCCATCAACTATATAAATAAAATAATAGTACAAAATAAGGAAGTATTGTAAATAAAAATCTTATTTTTTTCTAGATAATAAATAAATATATATATATATATATATATATATATATATATATATATATATGAATGATGTAGGAAAAATAATATAAAAATTGTAAATTATATATATATATATATATATATATATATATATATATATATTTAAACTTCTATCTTATATCTTAATTTTGTTGAAAATTGTAAGAAATAATTACCTCTAAAAATATAATTAAATTAAAAATTACAATATATTAGAAAAAATAAAAGAAACAGCATAATATATATATATATATATATAGATAGATAGATATTGTGTTTTTCATTTTTTTTCATGTTTCTTTAAATCTAGTGTAGTGTTTTGTAAAAGAAAATTATCTCACTAATAAGTATTATTATAAGTATATATATATATATATAAATATAAATTGATAGTATATAAATATTTTTAAGACTTGAAGATTTTTATAAAATATAAAAAAATATTTTATTCGATGTTCAGATAGAATCGTTTCAACTTCTCTCTCGTTTAAGCTATAAATTATAACTTGAAATATATTTTTATTTTGTTTAAATGACTAAGACATCAGTTAAACCATATAAGATAATTAATGCTAACTTAATATCTAAATATTTGCATATAGTTCAAAGTATATATAACTTACAAGTAATTCAATCAAGATTTCTCAACAATATTTTCGCTTCTTACTAACATTTTATAGTTTTCTTTTCTTTTCCTGATTTATAGGATTGATTTTATACACACAACAACACACTCACAAACATATCAATTCATAATTTCATCATATCATTCATATTTTATCAATCTTCCTATAATTCATATATCCAAATTAAGTATAACATTACATAAAATTACCATTAGCTTTTCTTATTTGGAATGAACTTTGTTTTATCTAGGAATATTTTGAAAATCTCTTCTCACATTCCAACAACCTAGCTAATCTTCTAAAAACTGAATCATATAGCAACAACATCTCTTCTTAAATGTTTACCGAAGAAGAGAAGGAGGAAGAAATTAAAACACCAACGAAGCCTTTTTAGTTTTTGTCAAAATCAAGACTATGAGAGAATGCAAATAATAATTTTGTTGAAATTAAAATTTTTATAATGAACTGATGAATCAACTTTCAACTTCTATTCATGGATTTTATAAACTTCATTTTGGTATTTATTTTAAGATCAATTATTAGATGTCACACCTAATAATATTCTTCAGTAAACAATTGGATGTTCAATTTCGATAACCATGTCTAAATATAATGTTAATCACTTTTTATTTTTCACTAAAAAAAATTGTAAATTAGAAAAAAATTGATTTCTCTCAAAAAAATTTGTAAATTAAAAAAAAAATTGATTTCACTAAAAAAAATTGTAAATTAGAAAAAATATTGTGGCTTAACTAAATTAGAAGATTGAAGTGTATAAATAACAAAGAATCAAGATGAATTAAAATGATTAATAATTTTAGGTTAAATAAAATTAAATTAATACTAAAAGTTTTATCATTAGAATTTGAATTAAATCAAAATTTATTGCAATCTTTTTTCTTTATTCCAAAAAACAGAAAAAATGTTAATTGTTGTAGTTTCCAATTTTAATTGTTTTTTTTCTTAAATAAATAAAATCAAATCAAAATTGGATTTTGCACCAAAAAGGAAATTCAAATGCAATTTTATCATAATTATTTTAGATAAATTATGAATTAGCCTTTGATGCCTAATAATAATATTTATATCATTCTTGCCATTTTAAAATTCATTATTTTTTTAAGTCGAAAGTCATCCCTTATAACTACTACATAATTCTCATGAAGAATAATTATGAGTTTTCTTTTATGCAAAAGCTCTCTCAAAATATTTTTCCTAAAGATGAGGTAAACAAGGACAAGAACTTCTTTCATAGTTTGCCCGAACAAGAAAAGTAAAAATATCCATTAAGAATTTAAGAGGACAAGAAAAAACCATTATAATTGTTGAGAGGCTATTGAAGTGGTTGATGTTAAAAGGAACATTAAATGATATTCGATGTTTCCAATGATTCTTAGGATGATTGATTGATTTCATCACTCACTGACTCAACTCTATAGTACGTGTTTTTTTATGTTTTATTTCAATAATGTAGTACGGATTAAAGAATAAGAAATAAAAAATAATAATAAGTAAGATGGTTTGAATTAGATAAAAAACTGAAATAAATAAAATAAAATATTTTTTATTAAATATTATTTATTATTATTTGTAACATCATTACTATAACTAATTATTATTGTGATAATAAAAATTTGAAACTATATATTAATAAAATATTCATATTAACTAATCAAAATTATAATATTAATAAAATATTTACAATATATATATATATTAAGATCGATTTTAAAATGAATTACTAATACACTTTATAAATATAAATTAAATTTTATTTTTAATTCATCATAAAATCTTAATTTTTTTTCTTTTTCTGTCTTTTATGCTTAAAAAAATAAAAATTTAATTATTAAATCTTTGTTATATTAAAGTTTTAAAGAATTAAAGAAACATAACTTATATTAGATTGATTAAATTTTAGTTGTGATAATCTAGCTTTTCTTCTTTTTGAAGATATGTTAAAGAGAGATATTATAAGTGTAGAACTAAATTTGATGAGGTTTACGGGAATTGATAGAGCGGATTAGAAGATTGTAAAAAATTATTGGGTAAATAAACATTTCAATCTAACTAAAAGTAGTTAATAATATTTTTATTGAACGTAATAACTGTTTGGAAGTATGGATTGTGAAAAACTTCACAATATGATAATTATATGACAAAAAAATTGTGAAGTTGTAGTGATATATTTGTTATTGTAAGTTTAAGAACTCTTGAATTTTAGAAAAAAATATTTTAGAAGAAAATAATCCTTGTAGAAAGTTACAAGCCTTTGGAAAAAAGTTGAGTTTGTGTGGTCAGATTGTTTTGAGGTTATGTGTGGCTCAAGTGACATGTTATCAGTTAGGCGAGATTTAAATAATATGTATTAATTACACTAATTACTGTACATAAGTAATGGGCTGATCTCTCAACTTATGTTTAGTTTGAGTAAGAGAGATGTTAGAATGATTCTCTCTCATCTAGAAACATATGGCTCAAATATTAAAAGTTATATAACTTGTGATTCAAGTGATATAATTTGTATCTCAAATGTTGTTCAAAATACTTAAGCATCATAGAAGCATTGCACACATGTTTTGAATGTATGCTAGTAGTTAATTGTTAGTTGGATGCTCACTGGATAAACTTTTATATTGAATTTCTTCTAATAAAATAATAATAAGTGAAGTGTGGGCTGTGAAATTCAAGTAATAAAATGATTGTTGAAGTGAGAAAGAATGTCAATTTCACTTAAATTATACATTATTTATTTAACTAGTATGATAATAATAGTAATTAAATGAGAAGTTACATATGTAAGTTGTGTTTTTTATTTATTTTTACTATTAGAAAAATATGTATTTTTATTATGTGTGTATGTATATAGATATTTATTATATTAAACTAATTTAGTTTCAAGAAAATAAATAATTTTATAAAAATATTTTTCTATAAAAAGTTTGAGGTGATTATTTTTAAACGGAGAAATTGTATATTTACTTTCCAATAGAAAAATTGAATAAACAACATTTTATTAAAAATATTTTTTATTTGTTGAAGAATGAATTTTTAATTAAAAAATAAACCGAGGATATTAAAAAAAATGTATTCTAAATAATTATATAGATGAATTTTTTTATTTTTTATTTAATTTTCAGACTTTAAAAAGAATAAACGAAATTGTGAAATACTTTCCACCTCCACATCTTTATGCAACGAGAGACAAACAAAACATTAAATACATTTTTCTCAAGGAGTATTGAGAATTGTACTTACAAATAGTAATGTGTATTTTATTGTTTTTCAAAATTTTATATTTTTTTAATGAGAGTTTATTGATCACATCTATTTATCTTCTATTATATATTTAAAGAACAATACTATTACCAATTATACTATTTATGATGATCTAAATATTTTTTCAAATAATATTAGGATGTATTACTTAAATTTAACCTAATTTTCAAATTCTAGCTCAATCTCAAAATTTTGTTCAATCCCAAAATTTAAATAAGTTTATATTCATTGTTTTCTCATTAATCTTACATTCCGTCCATGAATCTGTTATAACATTTGAGTAAGGAATAAGTATTTATTTTCACAATTCTAGAAAATGTCCTAATATGTGAATAAAAAATAAGTATTTATTTTCACAATTTATCGCAAAAATCAGTTTGTGAAACAATAATCTTAATCTTTACTTAAACCTAAATCTTTCACTAATCTCACATCCATTTGTGAATCTGTCATGTGTTTGATTAAGGAATTGAAGTTTTTTCTTTTTCTCATAACTATAACAAATACGAGTTCAGAAAACAACTAAAATAATTACAACAAAACATTCCCAAAACAAATAAGACGACTATGAAGAAACATTTGAAGAGAAAATAGACCTTCGAATTAAAACGCTCAAGTTCAATTAGTAAATTCTATAGAATTTTTTTTATATTGTAGTGTCACATTAAAAGAAAAGTTTTATTCTGTAGTCTAATTATCTTAAAAACCACCTTGAAGATGCAATTGCTAAAATAGTTTTATTTCTAAAAATAATTATGTTAACAAATTCTTTATTAATAAGTAATTTTGTGTTAGAAGAAGTGAGTTAAAGAGTATGTGGTCTTATGAAGAAATAATTTTAGCGTTTTCTAACAACTGTATCTACTTTAAATATTTTTGTATAATTTCTCGTTAACTTAAAAAAAATTGTTTATAAATCAGTTTATTTCTTTCAATCATTGAAAGGAATATTATAAAGAGAGAATGAAGAAATATCTTGCGTCACTCAGATTAAATACCCGTCCATAGTCAAACACTACCGATACTCCTTTTTCTCCCTCTCTCTCTCTCTCTTTTATATATATATATATATATATATATATATATATATATATATATATATATATATATATAATTTATGAATCTGTAGCTGATAAAGATATAATTTATTGTGGTGACAACATGCACCATCTCTCCATCATACCTTACACGACCATGAAACGGTAGACATGACCCACTTCACCTCTCCAATCTATATATAATATTTCTATTCTATTATATAAAATTAAACAACGGTATACACTTCCATTTCGAATCAATAAAATTCTCAACCGTATATTAATTTTCTGTTTATTTATTTTTTCTTTATATATATTTTTATATTTATTATGTTTATCTCATTATTTATATATATATATATATATATATACATATATATACATATATATATATATATATATATATATATATATATATATATATATATATATATATATATATATTCACATTCTTCATAATAATCATAAAAGTATAACGTTATTATGTTTTCTAGATTTAGAATTGGTTTCTTTCTTCCTTTTCATATGCTTTCATACATTTATACTTATTTTATTATGATATCAAGAGTTTAATTATTTTTTATTACCATTTTTTTTATCAAACTTCTATGTTTTTGGTTTGCTATGAGTAAAGATGTTGATTTCCAAACAAAAATATTGTGAAACTTGTTTTTCCTTGTTTTAACTTAATAAATTATTATTTTTAGAGTAGGTCAATAATCATCACTCTCTTGTAAAAAAATAAAGTGGATTTCATTAATAATGGTTAATCATTGTTGAATGGTTGCACTTATGAAATTTGTAAACGAATTAAAAATATAATTTCTTCTTAGCTTGTGTAATTGGATGTATTTTTTTTATTAAACTTTGAAATTATATGCGATGAATTAGGAAATTTGTGATTCATCCAATTTGTAATGTACTTGTAAGATTCCATCTATTATAGGTTCCATTCATTATTGTTTAAAAAAAATTAGAGAACTAAGTAATGCAATTTCTATACTAGTTTAATGATCAACTTGCAAATGTTCAATTTCATATTCTTTTGATGGACTATTGTCTCTTATTACAAAAATATTTCATATGTTGTTCAACAAGAAAGACAATTATTATTGGATGAGACTTTAACCACTAATGTTATTATTGTAACAAATATAGTTCTATCAATGTTGTTGGCTCATGTTCAAATTATAAATTTTATGACTGAATATAACACATTAAGAGTATATATTTTCACAAACATGACTTTCCTTCTAACTTTGATAAAAAAAAAAAAAACAAGGGTACGTCTCATCGTGGTAAAATTTACACTCATTGTGCTAAGAGTAGACATACTATTAATATGTGTTATAGGAAACTTGGGTTTCCTCTAAGACATTGATTATATAATGAAAAAGTTTCATCCACCAATAGTGTTGTGACTAATGAAGAAAAAGTCACAGAAAAAGGTAATATTGTTACTACTAACAAGCTTTAAGAGATTCGCTTTTTACCCCAACATATCAAGTTCTATTAGCTTTAATTCAACGACCATCAAATACAACTTCAACATCCCAAGTTAATCAAATTGATTCCATTTCATCCACATACACCTCCAACCCCAGGTGCACGTAAAATTGAATTTACTATTTTCATTACCAACACACATCACATGACTTCTTGGATCCTTGATTTAGGAGTAACCAATCATGTGTCATCTTCTCTTCAATTTTTCACCTCCTATCATGTTATTAATCCTATTATTGTTTGTCTTTCTAATCGTCAATAGATCACTACAACACATTCTGAAATTGTTCAATTTTCTAAAACTTTTCAACTTATAGAAGTTTTTTATATTCTTTCCTTTATTTTTAATCTATTTTCTACATCTAAACTTGTCTCTACCGTACTATGAAAACCAATTTTACTATTGAAAATTGTATAATACAAGGTATGAAAACCCAAATAAAGATTTGTTTAATTGATGTGAAAGGAGGCATATACCAATTCATTCCTCACAACTTGGACTCACATCTAATTCATCTACCATTGTCCATCCAAAATTTAATATGATACCCATTGCCTTATAGAATTTTTGCCTAATTCACTTTCGTAGTGAATGATTACAAATTATGCAAAAACATCATTGTTTGAATAACAATAAAAGTTTTATTTGCAATACGTGTCATTATGCCAAATAACAGATCTCAACAATTCTCATACTTCACACTCTTTTGCACTTCTACACATGGATATATGAGGACCATACTTCATACCTTCTATGTATGATCATCAATATTTTCTCACAATAGTGGACGACCATACACATTACACATGGATATATTTGATGCACACTAAAATTGAAACTTGCACATACATCACTAATTTCATAGCTCTTGTTGAAAATCAATTTAAAACTCATGTTAAAATCATCCATACAAACAATGACATTGAATTTTCCATGCCTAATTTTTAACTTTAAGGGAGTCATTCATCAAATTTCTTGTATCAAAACACCATAACAAAATGATATGGTTGAACGTAAACATCAACATTTACTTAATATCACGTGAGCACTGATTTTTTCATTCCAACTTGTCCCATAGTCTTTGGAACTTTGCATTATTGAATGCAACTCATCTTATTAACTACATTCCCACACCTTATCTTAAAAATATGCCACCTTTTCAAAAATTAACATGGTCACCAATGTGATATTTCTACACTAAAAGTTTTTGGGTGTCTATGTTACATTACCACAAACACTTTCCAATGTGAGAAACTCAATTCGAGAGCTCACCTATACATCATCTTAGGCCTCCCACCCATACTAGACTACCTTATAATCTACAACCTATAATATTTTCATTTCTCGCAATGCCACTTTTAAGATCATTTTCCATCTCTCTACCAGCAACACAACAATACTCCTCCTAATACCAATTGTCCTCTACATTTCACAATTAATCATACATATCCTAAAACACATGTACCCATAATTATTTGTAACATTCTTTGTTACTTAAAGCAAACAACCAACTTAGACATTTTTGTATCAGAAACTAGCTCCCTCTAACTCAAATCATTTAGGGATTTAGATTGGATTGGTTGCCTTGATATTCAACGTTTAATTATGAGATTATCTATTTATCTTGGTGACTCTCTTATTTCTTGACACTCTAAGAAGTAACCCACTATTTCTCACAGTTCATCAAAAGTTGAATATCATGGCTTAACTACCACCACTTGTGAGTTTTAATGACTTACCTATCTCCTTGAGAATTTTTACATTTCATTTCAATGTCCAACTCTCCTATATTGTGATAATTAATTTGCTCTCCAAATAATTATTAATTTGGTTTTCCATAAGCGCACAAAGGAGGATGAGATTGACTCTCATATTATTCTTGAGAATATTAATTTTTGTTTACCTAAAACTCCTTCAAGTGACTTTTTCTTATCAGCTTGTAAATATTTTTACTAAAGTTCTATCACTTTTATTGTTTCAAAATCTTCATTCCAAACTAGTCATACTGAACAAACATTTCCAACTTAAAAATATTTTTACTAAAGTTCTATCACTTTATTTGTTTCAAGATCTTCGTTTCAAACTAGTCATATTAAACAAACATTCCCAACTTAAAAAAAAAGTTTTAAACTATAATCAATTCTATGTCAATTATATTTAGTTTTCTCAAATACGTTTTTCTATAGTTTTTTGTGTTATTTCTTATATATTTACAGTATTCACAAAAACATAAATACGTAGTTAGTATAATTATAATTTCTCTCTCAAAAAAAAAATTTGTTCCATTTTTTCTTCTAATATACTTTCACATATTTATGCTTATTTTGTTAAAAGATTCTAGCATAAATAGTTATATGTAGGAAATATTTGTTTTACATTTTTTTTTATTTTTTAAAATAAATATTTTTATTTAGGATATAGGTGGATTAAACTTAATATAACTCGATACAATAATATTTTTTTTGTGAGTTAGATTATTAAAGTGCATGATTTTATGTAGTTCATTCTACTAAAATTAAGTTAGAAAATGATTTCATAATGATAAATTTGATCCGATTACATAGTAAATATGTTATAAAGATTTTTATTCATTTAAAATTTTTATTATTTTTTATATTTCTATCATATTAATATTATTTTTACATGAACTATAAATATTGTTATTATCTTATAATCATTAAAAGCATTACAAATATTTATTTAAAGTATTTATTTTAATATTTTAATAAAATTTATATCTAATCAAACTTTATTAAGTTAGTTCAAAAATTAAATTAAATTCAACAAATTTTTTATGTTATAAAAAATTGGCCATTCTTGTAACATTGAAAAAATATACGAAAATCTGTTTTTAATTGTTTTACTTTTAAAAAATAATTCTTAATTTTGTTTTAGAAAATACCAAATAACAGGTCTATTATTAATTAAGAGAAGTGATGGAATCCAATAGTGTGATGGTAAGATCCAGCTTGAGAAAGACAGTGAGCACAGAGTACAGACACCACTCATGTCAACATGACAACCTTCCCTATCCATTGATGTCTACTAATAATAACTCCTATCACTTGTATATGGTAAATTAATAATTACACTTCTCCTTATGTATAACTAATATTTAGTTATCAATAATTATAAATAATTATTTTATTTTATTTTTCTTTGTGTGAATTTTTGCATATACATACACTACGTATATGAGTTTTCAATTACACTAAGATTTATATTTGAACTATTTTGGTAAGTTATTTTAATATTTTTTCTCCTCCCTTGTAAGTGTAATTTAACATTCTTTTAGAAAAACTAAAAACTAGTGTATTCTATATATATATATATATATATATATATATATATATATTTTTTTTTTTTTTACTTTTTACGTTTGTTATTACATTATAATACATATGAGTAAATTATAATAGTTAAATAAAAGTAAAAAATATAAACCATAAAAAGAGTAATTAATTTTGTCTTAAACTTTGAAAATTTTAGTTAAATAATTTTCTTTTAAAAAAAGTGGGACACGAGTTTAACCAAAATAAATTTGTTTATGCACGAGATTATTTTAATAGTTATAATCATAAGTTAGCTTAAGCTAACTTTTTTTTATTTTCACCAACTTACATAAAATATTATTTTATTTTAAATAATTGAATATATCATATTAGATTTACCAGTTGATTAATTAGTTAGCTTAAATACTTATAATTCAATTATTTATTTTTCAACTCTCAACTTGTAATTTATACCAGAATGTGTAATGCACAATACTATTGTAAAACAAACACCCTATTTATCTTTCCATCATGGACATTTTATATAAACTTAAAATATTTTAAAGAAAAATAGGATTTACTAATTATTTTTAAAATAAACTGATTAAACAAACACATAAAAATGTGTACAAAAGTATTCTTATTAACAAAAATAAATACAAACAAAATGATCCTGTATCTATCTATCACTTTCTCTCGATATCTTTTCGTATCTCTTTCTTTTTCCTACTTTAGTAGCTTAATCTATCACCTTTTGGTATGACCCCCACCAAAAACCCTACTTTGGGGTGTAAAATGATAGTTTTCTGACATGGTTTTGGTATGAAACAAGAAATCACTTGTCATGTAGACTTTTAAGGTAAGTATTAGAAAGGTCAATAATTTTACAAATATAAACAAAAATAAAGCTATAGTATAAATTTGTTTACACAATTAATAATATTTGAGTATTTATTTAATACATAAAATAGGAACATGGGAATGATGATTAGGCCCTTTTGGGTAGGCCCATTGCCATACCTGAAGGTTCTCTTGTTTCTCACCCTCCAATGGAGCCCACTCCTCACATGGGCACATTGAACCCTTTCCTTGCATTTGCTTTCACAACACACACAAATGGGTCTCTGTCAGATTGGATTTAAAGTTTGAAAGGATGGCAATTGGGCCCTTTTGTTCTCCTAATTAAGTAGTAAGGTATGACACCATCCCAAATATGTTACCAATCAAACCACATCAATATCAATGTCAAACTAATAATATTAATAATAAATAATAATAATAACAGAAATATTAAATTTTCATATTTGAATTTCAATCAATGACACCCCTTTACCTCCAAAACAGACTAAAATCCAAACAAGTGCTTAGGCCAAACGTCTGATTCAATCAAAATAAAGTCCAATGTATACAAATTTGTGTACAGAGACACCGGGTACGATATTACTTGAAATGAATCCACGTGCCATAAAAAAAAAATAAAAATAAAATAAAATAAATTAGTTATAAATAATTTAATTATAAAATTTGAAAAATCTTATACGTATTCGACAGATTTCTTCACCGTCTTCACACTCAGAATGTTCAAGTAATACGTTATTTTTTCACATTAAAAATATTCAATTAATACATTAGATTATATATTTAAAGATGTTTCAAATTTTTGTTATATCTTAGAAAATAAATTTTAAACTTAATTTAATTTTATGAAATTAATCTATAAAATAAAATTTATATTATTTATATATTATCAGAAAGCTTTATTTTTAATCGACATAAAATCTCTAAACACGTTTAAATTAGTTATAAAATATTTATGAAAAATTAGATAAAAATTATTAAAAGTTATGTTTGTTTTCGCAATCGTTAAAATATTCTTTTTTATCTTGACGGTACTTTTACATGGAAAGCAGCAGAATTAAGAATAGATAAATGAGTAAAATAGGAGTTTGATTTTGATAAATTGGATTAAGTTTTTTGATTAAAATATAATTTAATTTATTAATGATAATGAAATGGTAGGTGCATGGAGGATATGATGGGGGTGGGGGCAGTGGAGCAGCGCACGCAGTTATGACATAATGAAGTGTGCAGTGCATTGGGAAACAGCTCCCGCGCTGTTCCCGCGCGCTTTCTCGAAACGACACCGTTGGTGGGTCCCTTTCTCAGAAAATTTTTGTATATGGCCTCTGAGGTGGGACCCACGACTGTGACAACGTGACGGTGACACAAATTGCAGCCACTGTCAGAAAAAGCACTCAACTCAAACTCACACTGAAACATCATCAGTAGTAGTTAAGTCTATGTATCCATTCTCATAATACACAAGTTCTTCTGCATGTAAATCGGTAGTTTAAAATTTAAATTTAAAAGTATATATTAAATTTTAAACACTATAAAATATTCTAAGAGTTTATTTAATTGGTTATTAATTTGGGAGATTAATTAAGAATAGGGTTTTTTTGAAGAAAAAAACACGAAGTATGGGTTTGAAGGAAAAGCTTAGGTTGTATAGATCGAGATTGAATCATGTGAGAACTGTTTGAGTCTCAAAGTTTCAGACACCACACAGTTGTTCAACGTACGGGTTTTCATGATTCCAATTTATAAATCTTCGCTTTCCCTACTCTCTGTCGGAAATAACAAAACTAAATTCCTGTAAAAAAGTTTTATAATTATTACGAGAAAAGTTAGACATTCCAAGAGAAAAAGATCAGATATAGAGCTTCATAAAATTAGTATATATCGTGACCAAGAAATTAAAGGTTTCAGTATGCATAGCTGCATCAATTTTTTTAATCGTATTCAGATTAAGGACAATAATGATTTAATATCTATGTTTCTCTACAAGAAATCATCGCAAAAATATAGGTTAAGAATTAAAGTGTGAATTAAATATTTGTAAAAATTAAATAAGATGAATAATATACATATAAAATAAAAATATATGTTAAGAATTTACGTTTAAATTATATATTTATTAAAAATAAATAAAATCAACAATATAAAAAAATGAGATGATGATTTTATCTTTTATATAGATTTAATCATAATTCATTAATATTGTATCTCTTAATGTTTTTTTTTTTTCTTGAAGAATGAAGGTTTTAGATAAGTATATTTTATTGTAATAAAAAATATAAATAAAAGTTATTACTAAAATACTAGTAAATAAAAGATATTTATATTAATATAAAATTGACTCATACTTAAAAGAAATAAAAAGGAATAATATATATATATTTTGTTACAAACTTTCTTTTGTTATGAAACTAACACTCTATTGGTGTTTTAGTCGTACTTCAATATACTTATCCCTACATAGGAATTACTTATCAAAGAGAAGGTGTTCATAATATAAAGAAAATATTAATAAAATATTTTCTAACATTATTTTGAACTTATTAAAATTTATTAAAAATTATATAATTTACTAAAACACTCAATTGTATTTTATCATTCATCTCATAGTTTAAAGTTTATTTATAAATTTGAAGACCCATTTAACTTTTCAATTGTTTTCTTATATTTTGTATAGCTAAATTTTTGTTTACATTATTATGCTGGTACTCATATACTTCTCCCTAACTAATTTCGATCACATGGAGTACTGTTATTTTTAAAAGTGGTTAGCCGTTAGATCTTAAATAACGACTTTCAACATATATTAGAGACCAAAAAACTTCAGCAGTAAACCATATCAAATTAATTTGAGATACTTTACTTTGTGACTGATCGTATGAGTTAGTGTATGTCTATCATAACCCAACTGAATGAAAATTCATAATTCACAATTTTCAATCAATTTTAACTTTACCAAATGATATTATAGAAAGAGTATGTTGCAAAAAAAAAATCTTATTTTGTTTTTTTTCTTTGTCGATGAGTGAGTGTGTCACAAGGGCTTTTGAAAAGGTATTAACATTGTTAATACCTTGTTGGAATTTCATTATTCTGTCATATATCATTAGAAAAATATTATTTAGATATCAATTTTTAGCTACTAAATGAAATGATTACTAATTATGATCAAAATAGTCACTAAATTAGATTTTGGATGCTAAATAACTACAAAATAAAAGTAATGATTAAATTTAGTGACCAATTAAGTCAAATAATTGGTATCTAACATTAGCTACAAAAGTTTTAGTGACCTATGCCAATAGATTCTAAATTGGTATCTAATTAAGTTAGAGACTAATTTGAAATCTAATGGCAGAAGTCACTAAAACTTTGGTAACTAATGTTAGATACTAATTATTTAACTTAATTGGTCGCTAAATTCAATCAATTACTTTTATTTTGTAGTTATTTAGCAACCAAAATCTAATTTAGTGATTATTTTGATCATAATTAGTAATCATTTTATTTGGTAGCTAAAAATTGATCTCTAAATAGTTTTTTTTTCTTGTAGTGTATTATTCAATCATTAAATAATCTGTGCCTGATCCATATTAGTAGGATTATCAAGATATTTCAGTTTATAAAGAAGATATCACTGAAAATATGGTATTAAAGAAAATCTTACATAATAATTTTTGTTGTACATAAACTTATGTTTTTGATTATCCCATCTTATACGTATAGGGTGTGAAAACAAAAGAAAAAGTGTAACATGTATACTGTTTTTGAAAAATACCCTTTCCTAGAAAATAAAAAGTTAGGCTAGTTTCGTAAAGCTTGAATGTAAAGATATATTCACTCTTAAATTTTAATGAACTAATTAATATATTAGTATAGTTTAAATTGAATTAACAATAAACTGGTTCTTATATATGTTCTTTTATCTTAAAAATATAAATTTTAAATTAATTTTACTACAATTAAGGTCTATGAAAAACTTTTCAATGAAAATTAGTTATATATATTTTTTCTTGAAACACATTTGAGCTTTATTTCTCATTACAAATATTCAATACACAGAGTTGTGTTCTACTTTATTAAGAATGCAATTGATGTGAAATATGATATAATGATGTTGAAATCCGTATAGAAATTTCATGAAGTTTTGGCGAAAGTAAAAATACTTATGTGGAGTTGACAGGAGTTTGGAAATAGTAAAATTTAGTTTAAGTTAGTTCATAGACATCATTATATGCTTGATAGGTATTTATGATTGTTCCGAACATGTTGGAACTCTTAGTATGAAAGTTAAAGAATTTAAACCTTATTTTTTAAAGCACTAAAACCTTGAAAGTGAATTAAGTTAGACTCATTTTGTAGTTGTTTTGACTTACTTAAGTTGCGTTCTATTCTATTAAAAGTGCAATCGATGTGAAATATGATATAGTGATGTTGAAATCCGTTATTTAAAAATTTCCAATGAAACCAATCAACTTAATTTCAGTTAAGTAAGGAAAGTTAAAGCAAATAAAAGTTAAGAGGAAAGTTTGGCATGACTAAGTACAGAGGAATAATGGAAAATGTGACTCAAGCATCAAAGCATGAACCAATCTAAGCAATTGATCCAAATATGAATTTTGAATTTTAAAATTTAAATTTTTCCCATTATCCACTTTACATTTTGTTCTAACTCAAAGCCTCTAGATTCTACATTAACATTTTATATTAGACACATTAGAATGTTATTTAGGAGATGGTCCTAGGCAATAAATAGCCATCTCTTCTCTTTGTAAAGAATTTTTGAATATATGAGAGAGATTTCTATAATACTTTTAGAGTTCTTTGAAAGAAGAGAGTAATATTTTTCCTTGAGTTTTATCTTGGATCATAGGATCAAGTAACAACTCATCTCAACACTTACCATAAAGCTCCTTCTAGTGGTGTTGCATTCTCATCTATCCACAAGTTTCTCTCTTTCATTATACAAGTAAATTTATGTTTCTTGTACTAATCAAGCTAAAGTTTAACTAGACAAACATCATCGAGAAACCTTTCCTATCTTACTCCTTTAATAATTTCTTTCATGTTTCTTCTACTAATAAATTAAAATTTAACTAGACGCTCATCATTAATCGAGAAACCTTTCCTATCTTACTCCCTTAATCATTTTTTTCTCCTAGTCTCATTATTTGTGAGTCATATCTTGAAACATCTCAAAATTAATAATCAAATATTTTTCAAATACAATGCATTAAATTAGATTATTTCTAGATAATTTGAATATTTTGTTATTTCCATACAAGACCAAATATTTAATTTATAAAAAAATAAAAAGTACAAGTCAAAACTCGTCTCTTCATATAAGACGTGATAATGAAAGAGATTAAAAGTTCTCTCTACTGAATCATTATCCATATATAAAATAAATTAAAAATAAATTATTTTACCTATATATATATATATATATATATATATATATATATGATGAGAAAAGGGTGAGAGAGAGATGAATTTGCATGAAAAATTTAGAGACAAGAATTTGTCAATGAGAATGAGCCATGATAGAATGAAATTAATTTCAATTAAATTCAATTCAAATTATTAGTGACTTACAAAGAAAAATCCATGAGGATTAAGTTATGAATTCATTCAAAAGAATAAGTGATTTGTAAGACAAAAGAATAGAGAAAAGTTTAACATAAATAGGGAAGAAATTTTGAGATTTAATGATAATATACATATATTAAAAAGATGGATTTACAAGAGACACATAAGAACAAATAGGACATAGATCTAAGTGTAACAAAAATGTATCAAAATCTTAAGAAAATATTTTGGTGACCCAAGATAAAGAAGAAAGTAGCACAATATGTAACAACATGTTCAGTTTGTTAAAAAACTAAGATAGAACACTATAAGCCAACAGGACAGAAATGCTATAATTCATAAATATAACTGAGTGTAAATAGGTTAGTTTAGCAATAAATTTTATAATAGGCTTACCATGAACAATTCAAAAAATTGATTTCATATAGATTATCATGGATAAGCTAAGAAAGTTAACTTACTTCTTACCAATTAACATTAAGTACTCATTGAAAAAATTTAGTGAATTGTACACAAAATAAATTATAAGATTATATGAAGTATCATTTAGAGATTCTATATTTATTTTTAAATTATGGGAGAGTTTATATCAAATAATAGAGAATAGAGTTAATCTTAACTCTGACTATCGCTCCTAAATAAATGGATAATTTCAAAAGAAAATTCAATCTGGAAAGATTTGTATAATGTACTAAATTATTTTATTTTTGAATAATTTAAATACTTTTCATTTTTTTGAAATATTCTATGATCAACTATTTAACTAATAGAAATTAAAAAAAAGGATTAGCTTATCTCTTTGTATCACAAGAGATAAACATAAGTTTAAAGATCTCAACTTCTAATCATTACTAAAATTTAAAAGAAACGAAAAGTAAAATATTTTTTTAGTATAAATACATGTGATGAGAAGAGGGAAAGGTGAAACAAGTAAAATTAACATAGAGTAAGGAATAAGGTAGGAAACTGAAAAAGAGAGTAGGAGAATGAGAAGTAAAGAGGAGTTATAGAAAACTCAGAAAACCACTCTTAGTCTCATTCTAATGTATCACCTACAATTATCAAAAATGAGAGAAGGAGACATATAACAACTTATTTATTTATTTTATAACTTTCTTTACTTTAAGTGTCGTTAACCTCATTCTATTTAATTATTTATTAATATTACAATTATCTTTACCTAGTGAAGTATCCTTAATTTCATTATATTTATTTATTTGTTAACCTTATAATTATTTGCTCAATGAGATATCTCTAGCCCTATCTTATTTATTTATTTATTAATTTTATAATTATTTGTTCTTTAAGGTGTCGCTAACCTTGTATTTTTTATTTATTTGTTAATCTTATAATTATATTTGATCATTGAGTTGTTGATAAACTCATTTATTTATTTGGCCTATATTTGCTTAGTGAAGTATCTCTAATCTCATTCAATTTTTTCAATAATTATCATTGAATGGTGGAATATTTTTGACTTATCCTATCTAATCTTTTCTTATTATTTAAAATATATATATATATATATATATATATATATATATACTTTTATTTACTTCTTAATGTTAATATTTATTATTTTCTTTGGTCGTAAATAATTTTTTTTTATATTTTTATACTGTCATATACAAAATAATGATAAGAATAATAATATAATAAAATGAAGATAGTGAAATTGTAGGCGGAGGGAAATTCAACTGAATATATATTATTTAGTATGAAATAATCTTGTATTATTAATTATAACATAACTTATTTATCTCAACTATTCACTACTGTTGGATAATCTGAGGGAGAAAACTGGAGAGATATACAAGAATGAGAACTGAGCCACACCACATATAAGGGAATGACACCAAACTTTTTCATTTCTATCCAATGCGGGACTTAGACTCACACTTGAATACTTTAACAATCTCTCCCTCAAGTGAGAGTCCCTCCTCCACATTGATACACATATAAGGGAATGACATTACCTTCAACCCAAAACCTTAAGACATTAGGTTTTTGGATCTTCTTTCTTATATGTTGCTCAACTTTCTCATTTGTATCCAATGTCGGACTTAGACTCACACTTGAATACCTAACAATCTCTCTCTCAAGTGAGAGTCCCTTCTCCACATTGATACACTCCCCCTCGAGCGGAAGCATTCTCAAACCCGAACCCGAGTACATTACTCATGACCCCTCACTTGTACTGCCGTTCACACACTTATACGGGACACACTTGCCTGAAACCTCTATCAGGAAGACTTTCGATACAGGGTCAAACTGTACTCGTCCAAGCTGCAAACCATCACCTCTGATACCCACTTGCTGGGAGAATCAGAGGGGAAAACCTTGGGGAGATCTCACAAGAATGAGACAAGAGCCAACCCATATAAGAAAATGACACCACCTTCAACCCAAAACCTTAAGACATTAGGTTTGTGGGTCTTCTTTCTTATATATTGCTCAACTTTCTCATTCCTACCCAATGTGGGATTTAGACTCACACTTGAATACCTAACAACTACAAAATTAAATCAACATATTTTAATACAAAATAAAATAAAATAAAATATATTGATGAATTTGTAAAGCTAATATCTGTATACATTTAATATTAGATTAATTTACATTATATTTGTTTCCACTTCCCTATGTTTTCGGTCTCTTGTACATAATAAAAATGAAAATATCAATTTAAACATATAGACGCACCAACTTTTCCAAACATATTCTCTATAGTTATCATAATAGTTTATTCTAAAACATCTAATTCCGTTACTATTAGATAGACATGACTATCAACTTTAACATTTTTTTTCCTAATACAGTAACTTCAATTATTTTGAAAGGACCATTATAAATATATATATATATATATATATATATATATATATATATATATATATATTTTTATCTTTTATTTTTTTTTTTTCTAATACAAAATCTTATAATTTTTTTAAAAAAAAAAAATATATATATATATATATATATATATATATATATATATATATATATATATAAACTTTTATCTCATATTTTAATTTTGTTAAAAATAATAACCTCTTAAAATATAATTAAATTAACTATTATTATGAAAATAAAGAAATGAACAAAGGATATGAGAATGAAAATATTCTGTTTTTTCATTTGTTGATCAAAGACAAAGAGTTGAATATATATAAATGATGTACCCACTCTAAGTATAGGTAAAGAAAGAAAATATAGAAAAATATTACAACATGGTACTGTCATAAAACAAAAAATAACGATTGATGATAATTTGATTCTTGTCATAAAGACAAAATCAAATAATTAATATTTCTTTCCTTATGAGAATTTGATTATGTCATAAAGACAAAATCACAGAATTGATATTAATCTCCTTTTATGAGCCTTGTATCCATATTCTCTGAAACCCCTCGCAAGTTGGGGAGCAAATATTGATGAGACCCAGCTTGGAACAAATATTCTTGAAAGACTGAGGACTTAAGGCTTTGGTATAAATGTCTGCTAGTTGCTCTGTGGTGGAAGTGGGAAGCAAATGGATGAGACCCTTCTTCAATTTTTTTCTAACAATGTGACAATCTATTTCTATATGTTTTGTACGCTCATGAAACACTGGATTTGTTGCAATGTATCTTGTTGAGTCATTGTCGCAATATAAAAGAGATGATTGCTCAAAAGGAACTTGCAAATCTTGAAGAAGATATACTAGCCATTGAATTTCACATGTAATAGAAGTCATTGCCCTGTATTCAGCTTCACTAGAACTCTTTGATATTGTTCCTTGTTTATTTGATTTCCAAGATATAAGGGAATTTTCAAGATACACACCAAAACCAGTCACTGATTGTCTTAAATCACTACAATTGCCCCAATCACTATCATAAAAGGCTTTTAGATGGATAAAACTACTGGAAGAGAAAAATAAGCCAAGACTTGGATCTCCTTTAATATACTTGAGAATTCTAATTGCTGCATTATAATGAGCAATTGTATGCTTATTAAGAAACTGAGAAAGTTAGTGAACAGAAAATGTTATGTCAGGTCAGATATTACTGAGATACATAAGTCTTTCAATCAACCTTCTATAGGAATGAACATCACTGAAAGACACACATCGAGTAGAAGACAATTTAACAAGATTATCCATAGGAGTGACTGTAGGTTTGCAGGCCAAAAGATCTGCATCTGTTAACAATTCCAATGCATATTTCTTTTGATTCATCATTATTCCTTTCTTACTTCTAGCTACTTCAAAACCAAGAAAATATCTTAAATCACCAAGATCCTTGATCTTGAAAGTCTTATTCAAAGCTTTTTTGACTCGCTCAATCTCTTTTTTATCATTTTCTGCCAAAATTATATCATCCATATACACCAATAATGTTGTAAAAGATCCTTCAAAAGAATTAATAAATAAAGAGTAATCATTCATAGATTGAGTATATCCTGTAGAAATAAAAAAAAGATGACAGTTTAGCAAATCACTCCCTGTCAGCTTGCTTAAGGCCATATAAATCCTTTTTTAATTTACAAACTTGTCCTGGTTGAATAGAAGTCAATCCAGGAGGAGCAACCATGTATACATCTTCTTTCAACTCTCCATGTAAGAAGACATTATTTATGTCTAATTGTTTCAACTCTCAGTTATATATAGAAGCTAGAGAAAGAAGCAACCTTATTGTGGTTATCTTTGCTATTGGAGAAAAAGTTTCAAGGTAATCAGTGTACTCTGTTTGTCTGTATCCCTTCACTACTAATCTTGCCTTATATCTTTCAACAATCCCATCAACATTATACTTTATTTTGAATACCCATTTGCAACCTATGACAGTTTTATTTTTAGGAAGAAGAACAGTCTCCCATGTTTGATTTGACTCCAAAGCAAATATCTCACACTGTATAGCCTTTCTCCAACAGTCATATTTCACAGCTTCAGAATAAGTGTTTGACTCAACATGTGAAGAAATAGGCATAACAAAAGATTTATAAGAAGATGACAATTTATTATAAGACAAAATAGAATCAGAGGATATTTAACTCTAGAAGATGGATTGGAAACATTGAGATTACAATGATAATCCTTTAGATACTCAGGTAGTCTTTTTGTTCTGGTACTCATTCGAATTAACTATGTTGTTTCATAATTTTCATTGAGGTTTTGGTCTCTATGGGAACAAACTTCTTCATGGTCATTATTAACATTATTTTCAATATTATCAGAGGGTGGAAAAATGACTTGTGATGGCTAACTCAAAATAGGTTGATCTTCTATAAAAACATTTTGATTATGAATGTTTGGACTGTCAGTTTCATTGCTAGTATCTTCAACCCTTTGATATGAAAAAATATGTTCACAAAAGACAACATCCCTAGACACAAAAATTTCTCTTGATTGAATATTCAACAAAATATATCGTTTTGTCCCATTCTTAAAACAAATAAAAACACATTTTGATGCCCTTGGATCAAATTTACTTCTATTTGTTGACAGAGTGCTAGCATAGCATAAAGACCCAAACACCTTTAATTGATTAAAATCTTGTGGAGTTTTATAAAGCATTTCATGAGGAGAAAAATCATTTAAAACTAGTGTGGGAAGCATGTTTATAATATGTGCAGCATGTATCACAGAATATGACCAATAAATTTTAGGTAAATGAGATTGTATCATGAGAGCTCTTGCTACATTTAATAAATGACCATATTTTCTTTCAACTATACTATTTTGTTGTGGAGTATTGACACATGAAGTTTGATGTATTATCCGTTTATTGCTAAAAAAATTAGTCATGAAAAATCCAGTCCCATTATCACTTCTTATTACTTTTATTGTTGTCTCAATTTGTATTTGAATAAAAACAACAAAATCTTCTAAAATATTAACAACTTCAGATTTTTGTTTTAAAGGAAAAACACATGTGTACCTTGAATAATCATCAACTATGGTCAAAAAATATTTATGACCATGAATTGATGATAATGAGTATAGTCCCCACACATCAACATGAATCAAATCAAAACATTTTTTAGATTTAGATGCACTAAGAGGAAAGGGAAGTCTTTTTTGCTTTGCAAGATGACAAATATCACAAATAAAAGATTTGTTATATTTAACAAAAGGAAATTTATTTTTGATAACATCTAAAGATTTGTTTGAAACATGCCCTAACCAAAAATGCCAAAGGATTTCGAGATCACTAGCAGTAAAATTGACAATACTGGTGATATGTGAAGATTTGACAGGTTTAATTTGAAGGTTTTGATAAGAAGGGACCCTGAGTATATAAAGTCTACCTTGCATCTCAGCTGATCCAATCATTTTCAAGGAGCTTTTATCCTTAATGTGACAAACATTAGAATAAAAAACAATCACACAAGACAAATTATCAATTAACTTTGTTACTGAAAGAAGATTAAAAGTGAAGTTAAGAATATACAAAACATTATCTAAGACATGATCTTGATTGATAAAAACACTTCTAGAATAATTTGCAATAAGTTGATTTCCATTTGGTAATTTGAAAGAGATAGGATGAATTTGATGATATGAAGTGAAATGACTCAAGGCCGAACAAATATGATTAGTAGCACCACTATCAATAATTCAAGAACTAAAAGAAGAGAGAAATTTATTACTAGTGTGTTGTGTTGGAAGGAATACCGGAGATTTGATTAGAGACATTGTCACTGGATTTAGACTGTTGTAGAAGGACTAACAATGTTTGATAATGCTCAGGAGTAAAACCAATATGCTGAGAATGTACCTCTGACCTTGAATCTTCATGATTCTGTCGATTATTATTACAGTCTGCTTTATGATTTCTAAACTTGAACTGAGGTGGAAAACCATGTTTTCTATAGCATGTATCAATCACATGTCCTGTCTTTCCACAATGACTGCAGACTTTAGAAGTATATCGTCTTCCATAACTACTTTTGTTAGTATCATTCATTGCCTTTGACTGATCACCAAAGATTTGTCTCTTTTCCTGTGTACTGAGAGAACAAATCATATGTTGCTAAGAACTAACATGATAAGATGAACTAAGATATTGTGAGGGATCAATAATTTTGGCCATGATAAATGTAGCCACCAGAGCTCTCAAATTAGAGCTCTGATACCATATTATGAAAATAAAAAAATGAACAAAAATGAACAAAGGATATGAGAATGAAAATATTCTGTTTTTTCATTTGTTGATCAAAGACAAAGAACTGAATATATACAAATGGTGTACCCATTCTAAGTATAGCTAAAGAAAGAAAATAAAGGAAAATATTACAAGCTGATACTGTCATAAAACAAAAAAATAAGGATTGATGATAATTTGATTATGTCATAAAGACAAAATCACAGAATTGATATTAGTTTTGAGCCTTGTATCTATATCCTCTGAAAACTATTAAATGACATTGAAAAAGACATTATAACAATAATTGTGATAATTTTTAAGAAATGGACTTTAAGCCTAACTTAATCTTATAAAACCAATTTGCAAGGTGAGGTTTACACCCACTTTATAAACTATTGAAAGACCTTATCTCTAATCAATGTGGGATCTCCAATACACCCCCTTCATGTCGAGACTCCTCAACTCGAGTTATATAAGGATGGTCCGATAATGGCCTGATAGCGAGTGGTCCGATAGACCAAACAACCTTGCTAGGGTAGACCTTGATATAATAATAAAAAGTGAATTTTAAGCCTACTTTAATGTAGCTTTTTGCTATTAAATTTTATTTAATTTTTATTTTTATATAAAATTATTTAATTAATATTCAAAAAAGACTTAAAGTATAAAGATGAAATAGTTAGATCTACGCCCGTCTCACTCCGTTCTCATCATAGTCACATAGAACATACGCTCCTCTCACATAAAAATTATGAATTTTCTTTAGTAATAAAATTTTCATACTTAAAATATCAAACTTCTAAAATTCTATATATAATAATATATATTAACCATGACAATTTAATATATTGACCATAATAACAATAAATTTACATTAACAGCAACAATAAATTAGCACTAACAGCAAAAATAATTTTATATTAACAATAACAATAATAAAATACAATCAACAGAGTATTCAAATAAAATAAGTAGCAATAATTTGTTTACAACACACTTTTATTTACCATGAAATAATTACAACAAAATCAAATATAATGATTACAACAATTAAAAAAATTTTCCTACATTAATTTTCCTTATATTTCCACATCAATATTTAAACAAATAATGATCATATCCTGTCAAAATACCATTTTTTCTCTAAAAACAATAATAATTTTTTCTTTGTTTAATTCTAACCATGACCATAAATATAATAATCATAATATTTTTTTCTTATATTTTGTATCAGTCTTAAAGTGTTCATATATATGCTCTCAACGTATTTTTTTCTTTGCAAAGGATTCTCAGTTATTCTCTCTAATGATAACAATCATATAAAATGATTATAATAAAAATAAGAAATTACAGAACAGACAAATTTCTCTTTGCTGTATTATAAATAATGTATCGTGGTATAAGGTATGTGTGTTTTCTTCGTAAGGTTCCAAACAACGTGTTCAAAAGTTTCAAGCCATGTCAATTACTTGCTTATTGCTTAGGATGGCACGAAATGTTAACTTGTTTCCTTTTCGATTATATTGCAAATAAGAGAAATTTAACTTTTTTATTCTTTATTTTTGTTTGATCTATAAAAGTTAAATACATATAAATTAACTCACGTTCCTTTTCTTTTTACGCATTTCTTTTATTATAATCCAACTTGAATTACACTTATTTTTATGCATTTCTTTTAATATAATACAACTTTAATTACACTTATCTTTATGCATTTCTTTTATTATAATCCAACTTGAATTACACTTATTCTTCTCTAATAAAGCTATTATTGTTGATTCATATATTTGAACACAAAATTTTCGAAGTGTTGAAGTATACAAAGTGGTGATGATAGCTTTGTTAGATGAAAAATATATATATGTAGATTTATATGAAGTCCTTTTTTATGCTTCATTACATTAACTTTGTGAATATTGCAAGAAAATAATTATATGTATTTATTTTTTTGTGATTCATACTTTTAATGCTTTATGTGTGAAATCTATTTTCTTTTGGATTCAATAGAGGAAATGAAAAATAGTGAGGAGTTTCATTTTTCTTATCTAGACTTCAATGTTTGTTTTTGTTTGGTTCACAACTCATACCCTAGGTGGTAAATAGAAGTAATCTTATTCTTTATGGAAAGCGAAAATATGTGCATAAATTTTTATGAAAAGATTTTCAAAATATGGTATGGAGAAATTTGTTTTTGAAATTAAGGTGGACGTGATATTGATACAATGTTTAAATGACATCTTAGAATTGTAGACATATAATGATACGATAGTAGTATATTAATAAAATTATTCACGACTTTTGTATAGATACTAAAAATAAGAGCATAAATAGGTAAAAGTTGACTTGGAGCCATATCAACTAAAATTAAACCAAATATTAACTTGCTTTTGTTGAGTTAATTTTTATTAACTTAATTATAGTTATATTAAGTATTAAGTTATTGAGTTTCAAAATAAAATAAAATAAACTAATAGACATTATATTTTGGACCTAATAAAATAACCTATTTTTTATGTGCGTTTATTTATTCTTATGTTCTAGGATTAGTTACTAATGGCACAAGGCTTTCTAGTGTATATAATTTGGGATCTTAAAGTATTTTCAACTCAACATTAGCAAACATTTTTTTCTCCATATTGGTAAGGGATCTTCATCTTGTTCTTAAGGAAAAAATATATACTCATTTTAGACATATTATTTATATCAATTATGGAATTTTCAACTCAGTTTAAACTAAAACAAACATCTTCGACCTAACCTTTTTCAAGATATCTTTGACTGTGCATCAAATTTGTAAACATTGATTCATGTTTTAATAAAGAATCTTTAACTTTACATAGACATCTTTGTCTTAACCTTAGTCAAGACATCTTCGACTCATCCTCATCTAAATCATTTGAGTTAATTTCAATCAAAACAATTTTTTTATTCGGTCTCAATAAATATATCTTTGATTTGAGTTTTAATTAGGTTATTTTTTACTCAATTTCAATTTTACATCTCTGGTCTCTAATTCAATTATAGCATCTTCATCTTAACATTAACTAAGACATCTTTAGCTCAATTAAAAAGTCTTTAAATCATCTCCAGCTAGAGTATTTGCATCTCAATTTTGATTAAAGTATTTTATATTTAATTTTGGACAAACAACTTACTCTTACCAAGAATATATTAAATTCGAGCGTGATTTAAATATTTTCATCTAAGTTTCAACAAGAGTATTTTCAACTTGATTTCAATCAAAATATTTTCAAATTACTATTGGACAAAAATATATTGAACTTTACCTCAACCAAAATACTACTACTTATATTTTACTAAAATTATCTTCAACTAAGTTTCAACTCGACCTAAACAAAATTATTTGCAATTCAACTTCAACTAATCTTTTAATTAGTTTATACTAATATTTTTCCTACTTGATTTCAACTAGAATGTTTTCAATTTGGTTTGGACCAACATATCTTCAACTCATTCTCAACCAAAGTATAGGTATTGACCAAAATATTTCCACTCCAATCTTGATTAAAATGTTTTTAACTTAAAACTTAGTAATAAATATCTCTACCAAAATATTTCCAATTTAATTCTCACGTCAAACTTAATCCCATTTTAAGTATTTTCAAATGGATCTCGTCATCATATTAAAAGAGTTAATCAAATTATTAAAATTTAATATGTATAAGCCAATTGTAACCTACACGATCTTTTTAAGTCTTTTCACCTTGTAGAACTATTTTAAGCATTAAGTAAGCGGATTAAAACAAAATCTAAGCCATTTTGAAGACTCTATTACTTGATGCTGCAATGCAACATTTCAATATTAACATTTAACCTATATTTTTTATATTTATACTTATTTATGTTAAATAACAAATTTATGGAGCTTAGCTTGAGGGAACTTTTTTTTTTTGTAACATTTTACTATCTTTTGATATTTTATTAATAATTTTAAGATTCCATAAAAAAAATTTAAATAAAAAGGATTTCTTAATGTCTTAAAAAATGTTTCATGTCTTCTTTTATCTGATATATAAAAAGATCAAAGAATTGAAAGATGTTTATATTATTTTTATTTTTCTAACTTCTAATGATTGATTGCACAATATGGTGATGAAGATCAGGGTCAACGCCATCTACAACTCCAAACTTGGTTACACATGACAAGTGGCAAACATGCAAGGAGATGAACTACTAATCGAGATAGAATCGAATCGAGCATTTGCTAAATCATCAATTCAATCATGCAGTCACTTAAAAATGTTTCAATCAGATTGGATATTGATGAAAAATGGAACAATGGTTAGCTCTCAGATTCTTGCTTTTGGCTGCTTGTGCTATTGTCAACATAGTCGCTTCCATTATTATAATGGTCATCACTAATGGAAAGGTGATTCCTTCCAATTTATCCTTTTATTCTATTATATATATTATTTGACGATGCACATAATATTGATTTATTTAATGGCTTTGAGTGCATAATGTGTAAGTGAACAAGCTTTGAAGTGGCCATGCACTAATATTTCGAGACATTATATGTTGCTTTGCAAAAACTATCAATACAAAAAAGTTGAAAAGAGCCTCAAAAGTATATAAAATAATTAATGGTGATGTGGTAGAGTATAGCAGATGCATTAATCACTGAATAAAAATTGTTATGTGAGCCTACCTTTTTCATAGTTAATTGTTTGTTGGTCATTGTTTTGACTCAATTCTATAAGTTTCTAACACAATCTGGTGATTGAAGGTCTTCTAAACTAATTGATTTCACACACTTGTCATCAATCTGATCTGATGTAATCTCAATTTATTATCAAAAGGGATATGAATAAATAGTTAACTAAAGAGTTTTTATACGATGACATTATAACACAATCAACATGTGTTCATTTGAAATGAAAAAAAAAAAATAATGATGGAGATAATGATCAGGTCATGGTTTGTGCTAAGAATGATGATGACAGCAATTTTAAATTTATGTGAATAGCTTATATATAATTTATGGATTTTGAGAAGTGACAGAATTTGCATGCAAAAGAAGAGCTCTTTCATCAAACAACACTATATCTATTTTCCGCAATTAGGGTTGGTTTGGGAAATAACTATGAAAGAATGAAAATGAATGAAACTAAGAAAAAGTAAAGAGAAATACTTAAGAGATAAAAGTATTTCATTCAAGAGAAATGTGAAAAAATAAGAAATAAAATAAAAAGTAACTAAGGAATTCTGTTATTTTTTTCCTTTTTTATTTGTTTCTCGTTTGTTTTTACTCAACACCCTTATCTTTATTTTGCACGTATTTCTCTTCCTTATCCTATTTTTCCTGCTTCAAATATTATTTTTTAAAATACTAAGATTGATTGGACCACTTTCAACAATTCATTTTTATGTCAATTGAATAGTTAAACTTTCGTATTGATAAACACATTATACTTATATTTTAAATTTAGTAATTTACATTTGAAAAAAAAAAAAAAAGCTTTATGTAGGTTGTGATTGCTCCTTTCCATTTTCTGTTTTGAGTGTGATTCATGATATAAGAAAACACAAATGGAGCTATAGAATGGATTTTCAATATAGTAACATATACCAAATAATTTATTAGTTTATTAACAAAAATTCCTTTAGCTACTGTTATTTTTTTCTCGAATCCACTGTTTTGATATTTATGCGAATTTTTTCTCTCTTTCCCACAAATCGATTTGCTTATCTCTTTAAAATGACATCTTATGTCTTTTCCAAGTTTTAGTCAATAGATAGTGCTAGTTACTGTTCTCACAATAAATTAATAAAAAAAACTTTTATTGACTAATAAGTTGTTTAGGAAGCTTAATTCACCTTTATTTCCATTGTTTGACAGCAAAGCAGAATAATAATTTACCTAATAAAGCAAACAACTTCTTTTTATTTTTAAATTTTCCCTTTTCTTTTGTGCAATAATTACAATTAATTTTTTTGCAGCTGGAGTTCATTAAAATTTTCACTATTACAATATGCTAATTATTTGTATTGGAACCTAACAAGGATCGTGGATGATATTGTTCCACTTGTGGTGAGTGATCAATTTGTGAATCAAAAGTTAAACATTATCCCCTCGGATTCTTACTGTAAAGGTTGATTGGTTGGCTTAAAAAGTGATTAAAGATAATATTGAACCACTTACATTTCATCAGTAAATTCTTCAGTTTTGTCTTTCTTACGCAACAAAGTTGTTTGGTATTTGACTTATTAAATATGCAAAAGCTAGCTTAACACATTTGATTTGATTTAATGGCAGACATGGGACCTCCATGGATAGTTTCTTGTTTAGCATATAATTTCAACCAAACTATTAGGATTTACTATAATTGATAGTGGCAGGCACACCAGAGAGGTTCTTCTTTTCCCTACCAAACAAAAGTACATAATCAAAGTAGAAGGATATAAGAAAAACACAAGTCTAAGAGAATTTTTTATTGTTATTGTTCTTACTATTTTAATGATAATATAGGACAACATGTGTTACGTCTTTGATTTTTATAAAATATTTCTAGTGCTTGTATGCGTCAAAATAAGTAATTAAGGACAAAGAAATACAAGATCAAGGTAATTTTTTTTTTTTTTCCATTTTCAAAGAACACGTGTATATGATGACCTTAATGTTAATAATGTTAATGGATAAATGCTACAATCAACACTTCCTATATTGATTTTAGAAAGGCTATTAAGTTAGTTGGAAGATGAATATGTAGCTAAAAATGAATCTTTCTTATATTGGATTTGCAACAAAGGTAAACAAATACCTTATATATCAATTAGGATTTTTCTTTTTCAAATATCAAGTCTCTTTTCAAGTAAACCAACTTGTAAATAAGAAAAACCATCGGACTAATGCAATTTAAACTATAGTTTATGAGAATAAATTTGCAATGTATATAATTAAAACATAACAGGTAAAAATAAAAAAAATAGTTTTAAACTTCTTAAATGCATTCTAAAACCTAATCACACTTTATAGCTGTTGTAAAGATATTGTAATTCATTTCTGAAGCTTAAGAAATGATCTTGCCCACTCAAACAAAATATCTTTAGTAATGTCTTGAGAGTCATTACTTATAAAAAAACAATTTAGTAATATTTAAATATGTCAATTTAGCTTAGTTTTTAGGTTTAATCTTAACCCACCTATGTAAAACAAAATTAACATAAAAAATTATAGAGTCAAAATGTCCAGAAAATTTCATGAGTTTAGTGTTAACCTAGGAGTATTTTTTAAAGTAAAAATTCTTATTTAAAATAAAATTGTAAAAAAATTACTTTAAAAAAATTTATGCACACAAAAAATATTTATCAATTCAAATCCAAACTCAAGTCAATTTAGAAGGGTGGTCAAGCTCATGTCAAGTTAGACGAGGTCATGACCATGCTAAGTTGAACCCACATCATGTCGAATCTAAGTTAGACCGAATTCAATTCAGACCGAGACAATTTAAGTCTAGGTTAGGGTGAGTTGGGTCAAACTCAAGTCTAGTCGGGCTTAAGTTAGGCTGAACTACGTTGGGACAAGTACATTTCAAGCAAAATAAGGTTGGGCTGAGATGGGCTCGATCTAGATAAGGATAAGTCAAGATGAGCCTGGGTCAGGGCCAGGTTGGTGTGGGTATGGACGGGTCAAGCCTAAGTAAAGTTAAGTTGGGTCAAGATCATATCAAGTTGGTTGGGTTGGGCTCAGTTAAAGCCGACTTAGCTCAGACCCACATTTTGTTGAGTTAAGTCAGACCCAGATCTAGTTCAAGCCATCTTAGGTTGAGTTGAGATAGATCCGACTAAGTAAAACCCACATATGGTAATGTTGGGCTGGATTGGTCCTATGTTGGACATGGACGAACTTAAGTCAAGTTGAGTTGAGTTGGACCATTGTTAATGTTGTAAATAAGAAGTTATTAGAATAAATATATTCTAATATCCATGTAGTTATTAGAAAAAATATCCATAGAATCTACTCATTCATTTCAAATTATTTTTATTTCCTTTTTTAAGAGAATGTGATGGTTACAAATATAGGAGTTGAGAATGTAACTATCATAATAAAATAGTAATAAATAAAATATTTATTTTATCTGTCTTCATTTTCCAAGGTGGTTTCAAGGCTCTTGATTTTGGGGACTCTATTTTTGTTGTCATCATTGCCACCCTTCATTGTCAAAGACCTCATAAGAGATTGGGTTGAAAGTTTGTGTTTTTTTCCTCATAGGTAGCAACACAATTTATTTCTGTGGGTTATAATGATCTTCCAAATGTGGTGGATCCTTACCAATTTGATAGTCATAATTATTTACAGTGAAGTCACTACATTAGAAGGATCAGAGAAATGATTAAGATTAAACCTTATTAATAGAGGATAAAGGTCAAATGAGCCTTGAGATTTGAAATGAATGAGTAGACTTTAAGGATATTTTTTCCAATAAATAGAGATATTAAAATATTTTTATTCTAATAATCTCCTATTTACAACACTCCTCTCAAGATGTAAATAAATATCAATTATTTCCAACTTGCCTACAAGATCTTGGAGTCCCTTAATGAAGATGTGTGCTAACTGAAGCTCTTTAGGAACCTGAGTTATGACTACCAAACCTCTATGAAGATTATCTTTGATTAAGTGTATGTAAATTTCAATGTGTTTGGTCCTCTCATGTTGTACCAAACAATGCTCATAGTTGACTCATTATTATAATACAACTGTAAATGGATGTCAACATTTATTGAAAGGTCGTCTAATGTGATCTTTATCCAATCGTTATCCAAAGTTCTTCACACACACCTTGAGCAAAGGCTAGAAATTCAACTTCTACAGTTGAACGAGAGATACTCTATCTTATTCAACTCTATCTTATTCTTCACTTTTTCATGTGATCAAACTTTTTCTAAGAAATTTATATTACCTAAAGGTACATTTTTGTCAGTAATGAAACCTATATAATCTCCATCAGTATATATTTTTAGAGTCAATGTGTCTTTTTTATTAATAGTAGTCTTTTTCCTTACTTCAACTATTGACGAATTCTTTTAACTATTTATATATGTCTTTTTCTTGGATTATGCACAAATGGATTAACACATTAACTACACAAGCAATGTCTAGTCTCGTGTGTGATAAACAAATGAGTTTTCTTCAGGATCTACATAACAACTTACCTATTTCTTTAAGGAGATTAAGAACATATTTTCTTTAAGAGATGAAAATATTTATTTATTTTAAATAAGTGACATCTATTCTAAGAAAATACTTAAGTTTCCTAAGGTCTCTACTTCTTTATATCCTCTAATTATCATATTTTAAGTCCATATAAGGCATTCTTTAAGAAAAAAAATATTTTTTTCTTCATTATGATCTTCAAATCTAGGCAAAATCTACATTTGTACTTCTTTTTTCTAAATTCCCAAGATAAAAAATATTTTTTACATCCAATTTCAATTTATGTAAGTTCCATCCTAAATGAGTTGCTAAAGCAAGAACAAATCGAATTGTGTTCATCTTTGCTATAGAAAAAAAAATCTCCTAAGTCAATTCTATATATTTGAGTATATCTCTTTATAACCAATTTAGCTTTAGAGTATAAACTAATCTTAGCTATACAAAAATTAAATCAAGTTGACTTGGACTTAAGTCAAATTAAGTAAGGTTGGCTCATGCAATATTTGTTGAACCTACTCTAATACTGAGTTTAAATCAGACTATGTCAAAGCTAAACTAAAACAAACGGAATTAAATTAAGTCCAAATTAAATTGAGTTAGATTGAATATAATTGAAAATAAAATATAAACAAAAATGTATACATTATATAATATACTCACATCGGTTAATGTTAGATGGTCTCATAATATATCAAAGAATTTATATTAGCGTTTGCATTTTCCAAATTCACTATTAAATAAATTATTTTAATTTTTTCATCTTAAATTTATATATTTATCCTACTATCAACTAACATACTCATATATTGATATAAAAAAATACCTATAAATCTATATATTATATAATAATATTTATCATTTATTTTCTTAAAACAAATTACCTCACTAGTCCAATATCTTTGGTGTGCCATTCGTGACCAAAAGTAGTAAGTCTCGTTACTTAATGCCTCTATACTTTTGTTTTCCTTTTTTGACAGCAACAGTTACGTGTGTAAACTTGTAATAAATATGCAAGTGTAAAAAGTTTATTACCTTAAATTCTTGTGACTGTGAAGATCCCCGTAAGTTATACTTGACAACGTTCATGAAAATGTTATTTTAATTTGATAACTTCAATAATTATTTAGGAGCAGAAATTAATTAGAGAATGAATTTATAATTGAAAAGGTTAAAAGATGAAAAAATGATATTTTCTCAAAATAATTTCTTAAAAGGATAAAAAAATATAATTAAGATTGGGTTACAAATTTATACTAAAAAATGCACAATAACATGATAAAGGTCTCTGTACGTTTTAAAAAAAATTCTTTTAATACCTTAAAATAAAGGTAACGACTTATACGTACATAAAAAAATATCTACAACTATCGAATCTTTTTTATTAATACAAGTATAAAAAATCATTTATATAATTATTAAATTTTAGTATCAGTCTTTTTTTATTATATTTTATAGCATTATCAATATTTTTATATTGAATTTTAAACCATTTTTAAAACGAGTATTCTTAAAATCAATAACTAAAAAATATAATATATATTTATTTATCAATTAAAATATTTATCATAAAAATTATATTTTAAGACAATTATTATATTATAAATTCATATAACTTGTAATATCCAATTCTTACTACAAGAAAAAAACTATTTATAAATCAATTTTTAGTTGTCAGATGAAATGATTGTTAATTGTGATCAAAATAGTCACCAAATTAAATTTTCGTTGTTGAATAACTACAAAATATGAATTTAGTGACCAATTAAGTCAAGATAATTGATATCTAATATTACCTAATTTTTAGTGACCTATTTGTATCTAATTAAGTTAGTGACTAATTTAGAATCTAATGGTGTAGGTCACTAAAACCTTGATAGCTGCTAATGTTAGATACCAATTATGTTAACTTATTTGGTTACTAAATTCAATCATTAGTTCTATTTTATAGTTATTTAACAACTTAATTTGGTAGTTATTTTAATCATAATTAACAACCATTTTATTTGGTAGCTAAAAATTAGTCTCTAAATAATTATTTTTTCTTGTAGTATTTTAACATGTTAAAGCCATAAAAACTTCTATTAACTTTCTCTTCAATTTTCAATGTCTGAAACCTTTCTATGTGAGTCTAATAAATAGTATAATTAATCATCGCCAAATTCAGTAAATTTACTACACAATACATGATATTACCTCATAAGAGAAAAAAATAGCTATAGCACATAATCAATTATCAATTCACCCAAATTTATTTGTGTGTTTGTCTGTATACGAGTGTGTTTATCTTTATATATGTTTTTGTATGTGTATATAACAAAATTAATGTAATAAAATTTAACAAATAAATTAAAACATTATATTTCAATATTTTCTATACAAACATATATACAACAATCATATGCATTTAATACTTATTTAAACTTTTAAGTTTTAATTTACTTAAACAAAAAAAATTCTCTTTAGTAAAAATTTTCCTCAATTAAACAAAATTTGAGCTAAAAGTTAGCGTATTTTACTATCTAACTTTTACTTAAATGAAAAATTTTACACAAATAGTTTATACAACACAAACCAGTTCATTTCTCAAAGAATTTCAAATTCAAAAAAACTTACATTTAACATGCTAAACAAGATTAAAATATCAATATAATCAATCAAAGTCTAGTATACACATATTCTCATAAATATTTCAAAACAAAACGTATTTTAAGGAAATAAGGAAAAAATCAACACAGTTTCTCAAGATCCAAAACTCATAATTTTGACTTTTATTAACAATCTTTATAAATCCTCCTTCAACCAACAATGTAACTTACCTATTCAACATTTCCAAAGAAGTTTTACAATACCAAATCACAATTAAAATCCCAAAACTATCAAAATAATATATCTTCACATTTTCAAAATACAACAATACAACATCAAAACATTATTCCTGTATAAAATACATTGTGACTAAATCACATTTACAATGTCCAAATGTTCTACCTTAAGATATTATCAAATTTTAACTAACTTTTATACTTGAAGACCTAACTAGTCCAACAAAATTCTAACAAGTTTTAATTTCACACAGAAAATTCAAATTTGCTCGCAGAAAATCCTAAACATAAAAAAAATATCACAGTTATTCTAGACAGAGATAAATTCATGTTTCCGCATCAAACTATACATACAATGCAAATCCTTATACATGAAACCATTCACGTGTAAAAAAGGAATAAAAAGAACCTTATTTTAAATGTGATTTCGATGAAAAACTATTATTCTTCTTTCAATAACTTCAGACAAATTAACTTAATTCTTAAGTTGAATTTTTAGAAATCTAATCACTTGATAGATGTGAAGGGTGTATGCATTTTCTAAAGTATTAAAAGCTTGCATTCAATTTAATGTGATAAGTTTTAATATTGTAATCTACTATTTACAAGACAACGCGGAGTTCTAAAGACCTCTAACCGAACATTCAAAAGCATATATATATATATATATAGTTTAAAAATATAGATATGAAAGTAATGAAAGGCATTAATGATATCAACTAAAATTAAGTGTAATAATTATTTGACTTAAAATGGTTAATGTAGCCTCCTTTTTCCAAAAGCTTATAGAGGGAAAAACTAAACGTCAAAACAATACATTGTGAGTGACATGACAAGAACAGCTCAGACACACTGATTGCTGATGTGATAGGCCAAAAGCCAATATTATAAGTACCAAACTTTTGTGGGAATTAATTAATTATTTGCATACTGTTCATTTGGTTTTAGATGGAATAAACTTAAGAAAATGTATATCATGTTTGGAAAAAACAAAAGAAAATTAACGAAGGAGAAGTACTCAGGCAGAGTGACAAAAATAGGTGAAAAATATAAATAAAAATAATTTTTTTAATTAAATAAAATTAAAAATATTTTTATAGATCATAAAAATATATAT
>Ga0099824_1000562_pt1 | contig 45038 bp, 14 predicted proteins | sample SiratrowhiteBW_FD_76837 | JGI IMG/M metagenome (GOLD analysis project Ga0099824, IMG submission 76837) | Root nodule microbial communities of legume samples collected from California, USA - Siratro white BW | ecosystem: Host-associated > Plants > Roots > Nodule | place: USA: California... | reverse complement strand
ATTGGGGTAAGGGTATAGTATGGATAGGATATCACAAGTATGTTTGTGTTTTGTTTTTATATTAATTGATATTTTTTTTATTTTTTTTCCTTTTTTTTTTTTTTTTTTATCTCAAAGAGCATTTCCCTGTAGATATATCTTTGATGCATATCAATGATTCAAACTCTGGCTACTGCTGATCAATCTCTGCAAGTTCGGTGGAACTGAGATAGATTGACGAGGACAAGTTCACCTCTGACATCATGTGACAGATGTGTGGGGAAGCTGCATTGTTGTGTGGGGGTGTGTAAATATTTGATAATATAGACTAAAAATGTTTTGTTATATTCTTATAATGAATCAAATTACTATGGGTATAAATATTTAATTCAATTTTAATGTATTAATATTTATAATAAGATATAATTAAATCTTTTTTATTGTGTATTTTTTTTATCCAATTTGTCTACAATTCTCTTGCATATTTGAATTAGAAGATAAATTTAAAAAATAGTTAGCAAAATTGTTAAAAATAGTTAATTAATTACAACTCAATCGTATCTTTCTTCGAAATAGTCCACATTATCTTTTTTTCATGAATTAGGTATCATATAGAGTATAGTTCGTAAGAAGTATTTTAAAGAAATTTATTTTAAGATTTTACTGGTGAAAAGTTATAAATTATTCCAACTAGCTTATTTTAAGAATTTATAGGTGATAAGTTATAAGTTACTTAAGTAACTTGTAATTTATTTAATTTATTTCATTATTATTCTTTAAATTTTAATATGTTTTATTATCTTCAATTTTTTTTTAATTTATTATTACTTATTTTAGTTTTACGGACATGATTAATTATTATATTATTTTCAATATTTGTGGGGTTATTTTTAAATTTTGTGTATGCAGTTCAAATAAAAAAAATTAATATTAAAAATTTTAATAACAAGCGTATTATTATATTATATGATGTTATATAAAAAGGGAAAAAATATTTAAAAAAACTTATTTAGCCTTTACAATTATTACAAATTATCCAATAAATTATATTTTAATTTTTTATTAGTATTATAGTAATAGTTTAAATTAAAAATATTATTATTAGAAAAAAAGAACAAATATCACGATATCTCATTTTAATATTTGTAATTTAATAAATTTATTTGAATACAATAAATTTATTATTATTGTTTTAATATATTACATGTGATGTAAGTACCTTATAATTTAAATCAATGTTCGTATATAAAAAGAATCATAATTCCAATCGAAATATATTTAATTATTCTAATGATTGAGTGGTTTATAGTTTTATATATAAAATAGTTACCAAATTTAAAATACTATAATTTTAAATATAATTAAAAAAAAAGGAAATATGTGCTAAAATTGAGATAACTGTATATTGTTAAAACTGATAGATATGAAAGTAGAGATCTGGTGAAGGAGGGAGTATAAAAGAAGATCACGGAAGTTTAAGGAGAAAAGCGAAGGGAGGAGGAGAGAAGAGAAGAAGAAGCATAGAAGAAGATGGGAGTGGAGAAGCAATTGTTGAGGCCTGGCACCGGTCCCAAGCCACTTCCTGGTCAAAACGTCACCGTTCACTGCACTGGTTTCGGTTAGTCATTTTCTCTTCCCTTTTCCTTTCTAAACCCTAAATCTCACTCTCACCGGTTTTTAGAGCGCACCCTTTTTTTTGATGTTCTTACTTTTGTGGATTTATGTGCAGGGAAGAACGGTGACCTCACTCAGAAATTTTGGAGGTTACCTAATTACCATTTCATTTCCCTCCTTATAACTCTCCCTCTTCCTTTCTTTTCATTTATATCTCGTCTCACTCTTTTTCTTACAGCACAAAGGATCCTGGCCAAACCCCTTTCACTTTCAAAATCGGCCAAGGTTCTGTCATCAAAGGTATATCATTTTTACTTTCTTCCCATTCATTCTTTTTTATAATAATTATTCCTATTTTTTGTATGTATATTCATAGTAATATCTTTTTCTTTTTCTTTCAACTATCTGTGTCTGTAGGATGGGATGAAGGTGTGATTGGCATGCAAATTGGTGAAGTTGCTCGTCTCCGGGTAATGCTAACAACTCTTTCTCTTACATGGTCCCACTTGAAAGATCTCATCGCTCCTTGGATCTTTTGTGTAACTCAAATTCTCACTCTTTGGAAGTTTTCTCCTTAACATATATTTGCTTTGCCTTTATCTGCACAAATCAATCTCTCTTTCTGATATTAATTCCAACTGAGTGTTGTTGTTGGTGTCTTTATAAATTAGCTGTTTCTTTCCATGTGTTGGTGCTGGACCCCTTGTACTTTTATTAATTTTTAGCTGTTTGTTTGTTTGTTGGTTCTTTTGGGATGGAGGGTGATTGAATTGTATAGACCCTGTGTTCACATCGTTGATGATCTTGCAGTGCACTCCTGATTATGCTTATGGTGCTGGTGGCTTTCCTGCTTGGGGAATTCAGCCCAACTCTGTCTTGGAATTTGAAATCGAGGTCTTGAGTGTGAATTGAAAACCTTGTTAGTCTGTCTGTCTCCGCCCCAAGAATAAGATCATCCATTTTCATGGACATGTGTAATGGTATCCCGATGCAGTGAGTGATATCTACAGAGTTGTTTAACAGAAATGCTAAATTACTTCTTGAATGATCTCAAACCCTTAATGTTATATTTCGTACACATTTCTTCAGCAAATTAATATTATCTGGCAACGCGTCACCTTAGTTTCTGCTTCTTTCTGCTTCCATGTGAAAGGCTGCAGTAATAGCATACTGTTATCACCATTTGCTTTTGTTGGTAGAGTTCTTGCTCCAAGCCAATATTTATGCTAGTTGCATGAGAATAGCACTATTTTGGCTGTGAGCCATACTTGGATGTGTAATGTGTTGCATATCTCATGAGCATTTAGGTGTCGCTTGAACACCACTCCGATGCAACCTCAGCCCCGGGGCTTTCTTTTTCTTCGGGGTTGCATCTCTTACTTGAGCTACTTCCCTCTTCCCTCTTCTGCTGCTTCAATTTCTTAGCTTAGCCCAGTGGATAGAGCGACTTGAAAATTATGAGAATAATCATTTGTTACTATTGTAGAGAAGCGAAAGAAGTTAAAAAAAGTGATCATGGTACTTCACCCACGGATAATGGACTATGAGCACTGAACACTAAACACAGTTAACTTGCATAGTGTATATACCTACGTCTTTTATGTTGTGGGACAATTTATTTAATCCTGTATTCGATTTTTTGTGTGAAAAATCCTTGGAGTCCACTACTGTCATTGTGAGGGTGTTAGTATTGTTATCATCATGTGTTATATTTTAATATTTTATAGCACAAAACAAATAATTTACAGTCATTAAGAAATATTTTTAAAATTTTTTTTATCTGGATCGAGGAATTTACTTTAACCTACATACCCTATTCAAGTAATTGAATGAGACTCTTAGACATAATTTGTTAGTTTGATATATAAAAGTAATTTATTTGAGTAATGTTATTTTTTATAATTTTAAAAAATAGATCACTCGTTCTGCCTCAAGCTTGCCAAAGGGAAAACTGGGCTAGCAAACCTATATTGCACCAATAAGTTATATTTCCTCCACTGAACCTGCAAATAACCGAATTGTCCATCTGCTTCTCCCCCTCATTGATCCTCATAACGCTGCGAAAGTAATCTTGTTATGGAAAAATTATTTTGTAAAAAGCATGTCAGAAGATATTATATATCTTTTAGAAAGTTTTCTAAGAGTTTTATTTGAAAACACTTATTTTGAAATGTATTTGGAAATATTGTTTTGGAAATCTTATTCTAGAAATTTTATCCTGTTCAAGAAAATGTGTTTTCAAATATATTTTATAAATTTCAGACAATGTGTTTTGGAAAAATTTCCAGAATAGATAATCCTGGAAGTTCTTTCAACAAAGGGTAAAATATTCATTTAGGGTAAAATATTCATTTTGAAAATCGTTTAAATTGAGTCGTTTAAATTGAGGGGTGTGGGAAGTAGTTGTCATACTTCAACTCAACTTGAAAGTTTGTTACTTGTAATGTTTCAGCCCAAATGTTTGACTTGCTCAAATTGTAACATTTATACGAGAACACTAAACCCTCAATATTTTAAGTGGTCCTGTCCACGGGAAGATGTTTTTTTCTTTTTTAATCTGTGATATTAAATGCAAGGATTTACTATTACACCTTTTTTTTTACAAAAATATGAAAATAATTATCTTTCAAAAAAAGAGTTATCTGTTGTGTATTTGATATACGTACATAACGGAAATGTAATTGTTTTACACCACAAGAACTACTTTTTATAGTATTAATTTTTGCATTAAAGAAATTCTGTCAAAGATATTTTTGTAGAAAAGACATACAAAAAAATGTGGGCAGCATGAAAGAACAAAAAAAAATGGTGTAAATGGGAATCCCCTTGAAGAAACATTGCTTTGGTGGTAGCATAAAGAAGTATATATAAACTAAAGAAGTATCTCTTTTGGTAGAATTATGACACCAATATCTAATGTGGCGTTGGGTAAAGTCCTCAGAGTGGTGACTCCAATATTGAAACTTTGACATCATGACATCATGGATAAAGTTTTCTGCAAATCGTTATTTCTAGTTTAGATATTGAGTTTTCTGCACATGTTAGAAAAAAAGGTTTCCATGGTTCATATGAATAAATGAGTTATTTTTAGTTTTGGTATTATGGATCAAACTATTACATGATATAATATTCAAACGTGGGAAAATAATTCAAATTGTCAACGCTGCATTCCCATCGCAAGACCTTCTAAGTTTTCATGGTGAAAGGATGCAAGATCTTTTTCAATACAGTGATGATTAAAGTATGATGAAGGTTTTCAAAGAGTATAATTTTGCATTGCAAATCATTCCAATATTCAACTACCCAATACTGCCAATGTCGGTTTCAAGCAGAGCAATTCAGAACAAAGATATGGTAACAGTATTTTGGTTAATAATTTGCCGTTTTGCTCAGAAAAACTATTTATTAGGACAACTACTATCAGTGGTTCTGATAAAGCCAGCTGAAAAATCATTTGAAGTGGAAAGAAAATGTTGCAGAGGCTAAAGGTTTGAATATTTTTTTCCCATTGCCTTTTAAAAGGGATAAAATCAGAAAGCCATCAATTCATGTATGTGTTATTTAATGAAAAAGGTCGAAGGAATCCCTGAATTGTAGCATCTAGTCTCTGAAATCCAACCGCACTTTGGTGTAGCTGTAACCCAAAGGAAAGACCTCATTATAGATTTTGGTATTTGGTGCTTGTGGCCTCCCCTCCAAGCAAAATGGTATTATTATTATTTCTGTGGCATGTTTATCCTTATCCACTATACTAGTTATTAGATTAATCGTATCTGCATTACTTTCATCCGATATATTCGAGTTAGTTAGGTTTATATGTTAGATTGATACTTCATTATATTCAACAATTTCTGAATCTCGACCTCCGCTTATACAACTAAGTAATTATTTATGTTTGTAACACGTTCTTTTATCTATATTGATCACTTACTTATTTAATTATTGAAGTATCTTTTGTAGATAAATTTTTTTACCGGACCTTACAACCACTCGAATTCTCAAATATTCGGACTCGGACCAAATCAGTTTTAGTCCACCTTATTAAAATGTCATGTAAAATTATTTTGTAAATAAATTTCTTGCAAAACTTTAAAACTACAATCACTCGAATTCTCAAGTACTCATACTCGAACCAAATCAGTTTTAGCTTTATTAAAATACTAATCTAAATATCGAGCCAGTATCATAATGTTATCATTATGTCATGTAAAATTAAAACAGTTTCTTGTTATATGGATTTGTTTTGACAATGTATAAACTCAAAGTGGCCAAGGAATTCACTAAAGCACCATCCATATAATCTACAATATATACATGAATTATTAGAGGGTATAATGGTGCTGCCCTTTTATAAATTTGGAGTCTTTTGTTGTCTTTGTTTTGGCTTTTTGATGAAATGCACGGGTGTAGTATGTTAGATTGGATGATTGTGGTTAGTGGGCTAAAAATGGGAGTTGCACTTGATGAATATGATCTACTATTTGCATAATAATTCTCTTATTTTTATGTTCATGCTGTTGGTGCATCATTGGTTCCATGTACCTCGTGCCAGTGTGGTGACTTTGGTGGGGGCGATTGGGCCATGGAGTTTGGTTTCATTTCAATGACTAGCTAACCACAAATTACCAAGTTAATGAGTGTATTAGATTATTCATGAGTGAATGGCACATGTTTCTGTCTCTCTCTGGCTTTTGTTTGGGCAATGTTATTATCATCATAATTGTTTTAATTATGACCATTCAACCATATGCTGCTTTGATAATCGCCAGATAATTAGGGACACCTTCATCAATTCATTTCATTTCTTAAGCAGTTTTCACATTTTGCTTCATAGATTGGGAAGCAATCACTGAATGAGGACTGTTGTGGAAGTTACATGTCACCAAAACAAAATCATGGCCAAATCTTCCATCATTACATAACAACTAGTTAGATCATGTAATTTAGAGATTTCACTTCTTTTGGATGGATAATTAAACAACAATATTAAAAGTAAAATATAACACCAATAATTGATAAAAAAAAATATTATTTTTAAATGATAAAAATCATCATTATTGTCATTTTAATATAATTATATATATTTTACGCCCATCTAATTATAGAAAATTATGCTTTCATTTTATATTCTTTTAGAAATTTAAATTATAACATTTGTCGGCACATGTTTTAGACTTTGACAGGGTCACAAGTAGAAACTTTCACTGCTTTAAAATACCATCTTTTAGGTTAGTAATAAAAATTATTTTTAAAGTTAAGTCGTATTAATAGCAAAATAGGTAACGATCAATATTCCAAACATAAAAGCTAGAAATTGGAACTAAAGTAAAATGTTTCTATATTTAACATTGTTTTTAACATATTTAGCTCTTAAAAAATACGATTAGGAAATAATTTGAGAGATTAGTAATAAAACTCCGTCAAACTCTTTGGTAAAGCAAGAATTGTTCATTGGGGTGCAATTGCACCTTTAACCTGTTTCTGTTACTTCTTTATTCATCACATTACACTATCTATTTGGGTGAGGAGTTTCAAAGTTCTTTTTCTAACATTAAAAAGATTATTCAATAAAAATAATTTGATCAATAGAAATACATTTTAAATTTATTTTTCTTGAGTCAGTAAATACCAAAATTAATAAAATTTATCATTTAAGAAAGACTTCTTAAGATGTTTTCAAAACAAGAGATAAATAAATTTCGAGCTTCTTTGCTAAGAACCTACCTTAAAAGATGAAGAACTCCTAGTTAAGATTTCACAAAACTAGTTAAGATTTCACAAAACTGTTAATGTTTGAACTCACAACACCCATATATGTACAAGAAAGATGAAGTTATTCTAAAAAAATTAGTTGGGGTCAAATAATAAAAATAATGCATAAATAATGGTTAAAAATCTGGGTTTGAAATCATCAAAAGAGATTTCTCTATGTTACTTAAAGTCAAAATGTAATCAAATTTCACTACTAAAAACTAAAAAATATATCTTCGACCAATTTTTACTCGAAATATATGATAAATATATTCTTAAATAATTAAATATTAATCAAAACAATTTTTTAAAGATAAAACAGAAAAATAAATTGAATTTTTGAAGAAAAAAAAAATTTACCTAACAAAATAGCATAGGTGGAGAAAAGGTGGAAAGGAAAAAAGAAAGGAGGGGCAAAAGTGGGATTTGATTGTGTATATAGTGGTGGGCATGCACAACACTGCCCAACCTCCCTCCACTGCCTCTTTCCCACATTTTCTTCAAACCTTTTTTCTCTTTCCCTTTCTTTCTCTCAACCAATCCCTCCAACTGTAAGTCTTTCTAAATCTCATTACCCTTTTCCTCGCTTCTCATTTTTTCTTATCTTTTGTTATTGGGTAACACAAAATCATGCTAAAGGTGAAGCCTTTAATTCAAATGGGACTACCATCTCCGTCATGGAACTTGGCTGTGAAATTCTGTGTTTTTTTGTTTTTAAATTGGGATCATTTTGTGGCTAAAATAACAACCTTTTTTGGTTACTGACAAATTTGTAGTTGAATTTTTATTTTTTTATTTCTTGTCGCTGAGTAGAACAACTACAAATTTCAAGGAATTAAAAATAGTAATTGGTAATAAATAGCTGCGAACAAGTTAACAACATGGTGGTTACTTTCTCTGTAATCTTATTATGTTCCTTGTTTAGCCAGATTAGTCTCTCCCCCAATTGGATAGAAACTTAAGAGAAAGCCGAGGCTTCTACAGTTTTTGTTTTTCTTGAAGAAATGAATGGATGAATTGTTTGCTGCAATTAGTTTTCGGTTGTCACAATGGTTATTGATGCTTTCTGATGTGGAATAGAACATTTTGCTATTGTTCATCGTTGCTGTTACTATGTTTGCTAACATCAAGTTTGTTTCAGTCTTGTTTTAGAGTAATTGGTGTTGTGGGCATAACATCTTGCTGAAGCTCTAAGTGATTGTGGAATCTTGATCACACAGGAAGAAATCAGCATGCGGTGGTTGGGTCTTTTGGTTGATGTATATCGTCAAGTTATACGCTTGAACTTCTATTGTAAAGTTATTCTATAGGTCCCCAGTCTCATCAGTCCTATTACTTAGTTACTTTTGGGTTTTGGTTCCTTATTCTTAAATACTGTCATGGAAGACAACAACTGTTTGATAACTTCTTCAGATAAGTATAGAATTGGCTGAAAGATTGGGAGTGAGGATAGTGCCTGGTATTTGTGTCTTCAGTATTGTTGCCGTCTTATATATTTCTGCAGTTCTAGCTTGGTTCCTTCATTATCACATTCCATTGGGGCCTTTTCTTGGGTGTGCATTACATTCTAGTGTGGTAGGATCCAAAAGAAGTTATGGTGTGCCAAGCGGCGAGCCAAACAAGATTCCGGACTTTGAAACATGAGAATGGCATTGAAGGTGAATCAACAATTATTGTTAGAGTGATAGCATGCTTTCAACCTTTGCACGATTGTCAGGTCAGTAACCTATTGCTGATTCTTAGCGTTTTGCAATTGCATTTCTTTCATAATACTGTAGCCATGATTTTGAAACCAGCTGTTTGAAGAAAATTTTCATTTATGCCTCTTTTGTGCATATAGAAATTTAAGATCAATGATCACTAGACCTAATGGTATCAGCTATTGGATAATTTTATGAGTGATATCTTCTTACCCTTTGCAGGCTGAGTACTTCCGTCATCTGCTTAAGCCTGTCACGTAGATTGCTTTGCATTTATTTCTCTTTAAGCTGGAATTTTGTAGTTTTCTGTTTCTGTCATTTGTTCTTAAGAGAAGCAGCAAGTCATTGAAAATCCCACATCAAGTCGCCATAACATCTACTGGTATGTATTTTCAAATGCCCTTTTCAACTTTACATCTGAAAGGTTCAAGTTTTTTACCATCAGCATTGATCGGTCAGTTCTTTTGTTCTTTAGGTCACTTGTAATTGGATGGTTAAGGCTCATAGGCCTTGGCCATACCCACAGCACGTGGCTTGGCCATCACCTTACTTAAATGGCCCCTGCACCTTAGCGGAGCCCAGCTCGCTGGTTCATTCAACATGCATGAACTCTAGCACATGCATCTTCCCTGCTGTCAGTATATTTCCCGGGTTCGCAGCTCCTACTATCCCAAATTTGAGGAGTGAGCAAACCAATGAAGTGCAAGGATTCCTTCAGCATCCCAGTTTGGAACCATGTTTGAACGAAAAACATAGTGGAGGGGCTATGCAAGATGCATGTTTGCAGAAGAAGTTGCTTGTTTTTGACCACTCGGGTAGTAAGACAAGATTGCTTTATAGTCCTGTCTTCCCTTTTGTCCAGAGTCCAATTGTTACTGCTACCCAACTTACTCAACAAGTTTATGACGTAAACGAGGAAGCACGAGCAGCTAATATAGGCCTAAAGCATTGGCCCATATACAGTTCACCAGAAGAGACTGGTAAGGATCGTATAGATAATGAAGAAAGCGAAATGCATGAAGACACAGAAGAAATCAATGCTTTGCTTTATTCTGATGATTCTGATGATGATGGTGATGATGAGGTAAGAAGTACAGGTCATTCTCCATTGGTTACTGAAAAAACATGTGTGATTCAAGAACAGTCTGTGGATATGAAGGAGGAAGTTGCTAGCACTGATTGGCCAAACAAAAGGCAGAAGTTAATTGATGGTGGATTCAATAGATTACCACCACTTGTGGAGAGTGCTAGTTCCGAAAGGCTAAATAAAAAGTGTGACTATGCCAGTGATGCCGAATCAAACTATTCTAGTAGTGGTGAGGTGTATGCTACAAGGGAAACTAAAGAGAAACCAACAGATGTTGATATTCAATTGAAAAAGGATAAAATCCGTAAATTGTTGAGAGTTCTTGAGAACTTTATTCCTGGAGCAAAAGGAAAGCACCCCCTATTAGTCATCGATGGTACTATTGAGTACTTGGAATCTCTGATGTCCAAAACTGGTACACTGAAATATTACTAAGTGCTCATTGTGGTGGTTACAAAATGGTTAAAGGGCACATTGATGGTGAAAAAAGTTGTGTTGAATTATTAGATTTGTTGCATTATAAGTTTGAACTTAGCATCCTTGTTTGGTTGATCCTCTTTCTCGAGGTGCATTTATAGTTTAGCAATAAAGGGGGCGAAAGCAGCAATAGATGGTACTAGACTTTGCCACTTGAATATGGGGTTTGGCATTTAAATTTGACGAGGAAGATATTTGATCTTTTAGCTTTTGGAGGATTAAAGGTCAGAGAGATTGAATGGATGGGTGATGGTAGTGGATGGTTGTGCTGTAAATGAGGGCACTTTTTTAGTGTTGAATTGTGTTGTTGATTGAATGCATGCGCGTTAGGTAACTGGGGTCCCACTTTCCACCCTCCCTTTAATTCCTGATTTTATGCTCTGTCCTCTCTTCCAAGCTTGGCTTGTACACATATCATGCTAGCGTAGACTATAAAGTACCAAGAAAGTTCGATGTTGTGGCGTGCCTGAAAGAGGAGCGTGGTGTTTCATCATGACTTGTTGGGGCCCTTTGTTGGATACACACAACATGTTCTGGTAAAGGTTTCTTTGTTTTACGTGTTGAGGGTGGAATCATAGGTGATTCTATTTTCTACCTTGTAATTGAGAGGAGGGTTGAGTATTCGAGGTTTCTTTTTCATGATGCTATTATGTATGTATCTGTCGGTTGTGTGATTGTATGAATAATTGGAGTGTCAATGCGTGTATTCCGCTTTCATACTTTTCTATTTTCCTTGTCATTGTCTTATCTGTTTAATACTTAAATACTCCCATCCCAATCCATCATTCCTAACTTCTTCTGTTTCAGTACATTTTCCATGTAAATATGCAACCAATATTCTTTTCTCAGAATAATGCAAACAAAAGTTCAAATTAACTTTTGTTCCTGTACCTGGTCCTGGACACTTTAGAATAGTGTCTGTCTCTGTTGTACGACACTTGTTGTGATTGAAATAAGGAATTGTGTGAAAATTAAAGTTTAATTATTTTGTTTAGTCCCGTCACACTTCCTAATCGACATGATGAACTTGAACTCTGGTCTAGGCAGTTTTGGCTTTGTTGGTATGAATTGAACACTAATATCTCAATCATGCCGTCACTTCCAAATCAAGATATTTTAACTGTAAAGCGTGAACAGTGGAAATAATTTTTGTACTAACTTTCAACAAGAGTTCAGATGTATGAAATGTGAAAGTCTGTTCAAAGAGAATATTACTGTAATCATTGAAGGATGTTTCAAAAAGTTAAAGAGCAATCTCTTAAGATGCTTGGATTAAAACTAATCTTGAGAATGTTCAAATGCATAAATAAGGAGTTCTAAGATACACTTACCCTTCCCAAATTTATTTAACCATTTAACAGCTTAAGACATTTTCTGTTTTATTAGTTGTTATAAAATTTTCCCACTGGTTCCATTTTACTTTACTTTTTATTTTCTCGAGTTTTTGCAAGAAATAATGAAATCAATAATCCAAATGAATAAATGAGAAAAAGATGTTTCGTAGTTGACCAACTAGTGAACCATGAATATGAAGACGCTACCTATAAATGCACGCTATGAGTCATAATTTTGTAATTAAAAATGAAAATAAAAACACAAATGAAAATAATTTTCAAAGTTTGGAAAGTTTTCAATTCATATGAAATTAAATTAGCGCAAAAAGAATTTCAATTTGAAAAATGAATTTTTAATTTGAAATAATAATAATAATTAAGGCTTCTAAATGAAATTTTGGAAGCAGGATTTATCGAATTTTACCTTTTAGGTTTCCTTCTGGGTGATTTTTATTTGAATTTTTTAAAAATTTAAATCATTTTAGTTTTTAACATTTAGGCTTTAGTTTAAAAATTAACTTTACTCCTATTTTTTTTTTAATTTTAAAATAACTTAGTTTAATTTTTTATATTTTAAAATTAGTTTAAGTAAATGTTCTGTGATGGTTACAGTAATAATGCAGATGATTAATAGCGAGAAATCTTTCATCATTAAGACCATGATATTAATAATAATAGTGACAGTATTGATACTAGAAATGTAATATATATATTAAATATATGTATGTATATATAAAATTTAAAATAAACTTTCAAAACTGATTTTTCAAATACTAGTGTAGGTTTTCTTTTTTTTTAACATAGACATGCTACTTAGTACATTTTTTTAATTAAAACAAGTACGAGAGTTACTATTTTTTTTTTATCTGGTTTCGAAAATTAAATTATTAAAAGGGGAAGAAAAGAAAGGAGAAATTTGACAGAAAACATGCGAGATTCACGTGTTTTTGTGTGTTTTGTCAAAATCGGTTGGTACCACTTAGCGCTTTTCTTCTAACAATTTTTGTTACAAAATTGGTTTCTTAAAGACAATCTTAATAGGTAAAGGACAAATTTAATAATTATTTTGCAACTTTAAAAGATTAATTTGACAATGAAAATAATTGAAAGACTAATACAATAATACTTCACTCATGATAATTATAAACTCCGCCTGAAATTATTTAAAAATTAAAAAAATACCATATTTAAAAATATTTAAAATGACATAATGTTATCTGCAATATATTGATGTTTGGTATAGTTCAACTTTAAATTAGGCATATTATTCTGTTAAGTTTTTTATTAGAAATTATGTATTATAAACTAGCACAACATGCAACAATTATGAAGCATTTGACATTGATATTGGCCAAAATGCAGTGCAATGACAGCTTCAGGAATCTCATGAATAATATCTAATCAACTGTTTAGCAGAAATGGTTCTTGGCACCGACTGTTTAAACTGGAGGCTGTAATTATCAGTTGGTTGGAAAATCAGTGATTATGTATATTATGGTTGTGCTTCTCATGCCAAATAAAGTTATTCCAAATGAGCCCAGAGAGGAACATTATTAGATTCAAATAGATTGAAGAAAAAGACTACCACTGAAAGATAATTATTAACAGATTAAAGTTTACCCTTCAATTCCTGGTTGGTGTCGTGATATGTTCTAAGCCATTGATTGGTTTTTCACTTCAAGCACATGACATGATAATCCCTTGTCATGGTGGTAAACTGTAGTTGATGATGAAAGCATTAAAGAATCCTTCACAGTCATCTAATCTCACTGCAAGATTTACTTGTTGCCCATTTGGACTCGTGGAACTCTTTTGTCTTGTCACATGACAACTGTGCCACTGTTTTTATGCAAGATGACATGATTTATGTTGGAATATCTAATCATGTTTCTTTTTCCCTTCTAGTTCACTGATTCTGGACACTTTCTTATCTTAAAAACTCTATATATCTACAAACATTTTGTTGTTATTCTCTCTTTTTACTGCTTGATTCTATTCGCTACAACACAAAAATTAGTATTGTATTTAAGTCCTCCTCTTTACTTTGATTGGTCTAATATCCGTTGATTATTGTCTTAATATAATCTTCTTTCTCAAAGTCTTATCTGTATATAATAATTTAGTGCATCAGAAATAAAAGCCAACAATGTTCAAAATATGTACACAATTTTTTTTTTCCATGAAAAAACAGCATAAAAAAGGTGGCTTGGTCGTGATTGAAGTGCCAGTAGAATTCACACTTGAAAGATATGATTAGCTTCGATGACAAATTACAATTTAGCTAGAATATTGTAGAAATTGCTGTGAAAGAGGGAAGAAGAATGAGTTTCAAAGAAATTGAGAATTCTCATATTTCAGGAATCAGGATATGGAGTTTCTCCACCTTCTAGCAGGCTTTCTGGTTTGTTCTATCGAATCTGGGATTTTAGGAGAATCATCCTGATTTTCTACTACATTTGTCGTCCTTCCAAGTTTGCTGAGTTTCTTCCACCCACTGGTCCATGCAGAAGTATGCTTCTGCTTTACCATCTTGTCAAACTGTTTCTGCAAACTGAACATGTCATTTTGAAGCTCCGAGTACTTGGCTTTCACACTCTCAAGCTCAAACTTTAGTGTGTTGATGTCTTTTTTAGCAGCCGTCCATCCTTCTTGGAATGATTGTGGTGTCCCTTCTAGAAGTGTTTTCCGGTTTGTTAGCATTGCATGGCTCTCAGATTCAACATCTTTCACAGAACTAGTGGCTAGTGCATTGCTTATCTTGACCTGTTCCGCGAATAGAACTTGCACTACAACCCTTAGTGGAAGCCTTTCGTTTTGGGCAGCATGCAGACATGCATCAATTGAGAGTTTCTGACAGTCCATTACACGGCAGAGTCGCTTCCTCTCATGCTCAGAAAGTGTTGGATGTGCCTGTTAGTTTGTTACACATGTAAAAGTTCAGCACCAGAAATCCATCAAAAAAAAGTACTAATAGAGGGAAGAAACACGAAAAAAACAAATAAGAATAAGACAAAAGAGCTAAATATATAAGACAAAAGGGCTAAATATATAAGAAAAGTACATTTAACTTTTTCATTTTTATTCAATTTTATTCAATATAAAACCACACTTAAGTACCTAACATGTATCAACTCACCTATCACTACAGATTAGTCAATCACTTGTCCACAAAGTTTCTCACAATTTCTTATTTATTATCATCTTTGCCAAACCAACAAAAGCAAAACCTACCTTTGTGATTGTCTATGTACAAAAAGAAGAATCTCATTTGACCATGGAGTTATTTAATTTTATATCGTAAATCTGTGATATCGTAAATATCACCACATACAAGACATCTTGTTTATGTGAGGATCAGGAATACTGTTTTAATAAATCAAATGTATTGCCAATGAAAGAAAGATCCACCAATTAACTTTTCCCTTTGTTGTGATGAGAACAAGAGGCATGTTAAATTGCTAAGGTACCATCAAATCCTATATTTTATTTCAAATTTCACCGTGCGTGTTTTACCAAAATTCCTAGCATAATGAAGTGCAATTCTAGGCAATTGAAAACAAATTGTAACACTAAAATTACAAAACTAATCTTCTGTGTATAAGTAAAAAGTGAAAAAAAAAAATGCCTTTTATATGATTTTGCTAAGAAATTACCTTGAGATAGGAATCAATGGCTCTGTAAAGTCCATCATCACAGGTCCTAGCTGACTCAGGCAAGGCTTCTGCAAGTACCTGAAACTTGGTGAGGGAAAGGTTCCTATCTCTGGAAACTTCTGTAAGATAACTGTCAACAAGCCTTGCCACTCTTGCCTTGGCATTTAGGATACTTCCCATTCCCATATGTTGTTTATCAGAAAAGGACTGTCTGGTAGGACTCGAACTTTCAGTCTGTTCCTGAACAATAAAATGTTCTAACAGCCTCTGAACAAGATCCACATCATACATAGTTTCTCCTTTACTATAAGAAGGAATCAGAAGATCAGCCAGTGTAGCCTGTTCAAACTGCATTCCCACCCTTTTCTCTAATTCAGTGACCAGTGCAGGTGCAACCTTTAACATGATTGCCATTCTCAGGAGCCTAAGAAGGAAACTGCACGAGACACTGTCCTTCTGAGGTGGAATAATGCTCACAAGGCTCTCAACGATCATCCTTTGCTCCCTAGCTTGAACGCTTGAACTGTCCTCTTTCGTTCCAATCACAACCATGTGAAGTCCCCCTTTCCAACTACTGCCACCACTACTACTACTGTTACTCACACTGCAGTTGCTTGCTTCATCACCTGGGATTGCCATGTCACTGATCAACCCCGGTAGCCACTTAGTTGCATAATGCATTATTGCAGCACCAACCAATTCAAATCTCATGCCCTTTACCTTAATGGCAGTGATGACTCTAACAAAGTGATCAATCCTAAGGATTGAGGCATCTTCAAACCACCAATCAGGAGGAACCTGCTGGTTCCTACTTGGGCTTGATTCCTTCATGTCATTCCATGAAGGGCTAGAAATTTTCGCTGGTCTTCCAGTGTAGGACCACCTTATCCCTTTGGGATTAGCACAAGCTTTCCAAGCAATGGACTCGCTGCATCTGCGAACAATTTGAAGGTTCTCTGCCCATGGTGACAGCTTCTCACAGCTTTTCAACACTACTATGGAGTCTCTCCATGAAGACAGAACAACATAGCTAAGAAAAGCCTCTGCCTTGAATATAAGATTCCCTTCCTCTAGGTCCTCAGTCATTTCTAGATACTCTGCAGCACATCTTAGCCCTGAAATGTTGCCTGCTGTTAAATCAACAGCAACTCCATAGCAGAACTTGGCCGCAAGCTCAAAAGCCTCTGCCCCACCAGGGATATCATCCATAACTATTTTATTCAAATCTGGGTCGTGCGTTTCATATATGACTCTACTCAGCTTTCCACTTCGAGATACCAAGGGGTACTTTCACACCAAAGAAGTGAGAAAAAACACAAAATTCAATGGTGCAAATGAATGATTTCTGATCACTTGATATAGAACAAAGGAAATCATGAAATTGGAAAGAAAAATAAGATAGCTACCTTGTGCAAGTGGAAGCTAGCTTCTCCAATTTGAACTAGGAAGTCACTTGGAATATCAGTAGCAACATACCTGCATGGAGAGACAATATTTTTAGGCAGCTTTCATGCTCTATCTATAAATGAAGCTTGTTCAAGACATAGAATGGATAAACTAATAGTACAAACAATACTAGCAGAACTTCCAATCTTATGTTCTGTCTGTGTCCTACAATTTCGATTCACAAGAATTGTAACAACTTCAAAAGGTTCTGTAATAATTATGCATCTGACATACCAAGAGTTTCCTCTTTGTACAAATCCTTCTGTCTTGACACCATGGTTACTTGAAGTGAGAAGTCCACCCCCATACTTGTGTGCTGACGCTGACTCACTCTCAGATTCCCACATGCTGAAAACCAGATTCACAGAATGCACTGCTCTAGATTTTTGTTGGGACAGTACCTTCAACTGAGAAAGGAGAGGGGGCAGAGAAAAAGAGCAGAGTGACTAGAATTCAGTGAAAGGAGGAGGGAGCCACATGGGATGGTTGGAAACTTGGAATTATTAGTCATGTTGAAATTGTCGGTTTCTTCTCAAAAAAATTGAATCTTACAGGCTGTGGTGAAATGGGCACAGTCAGTTTTATTGTGAATGATAATCTAAGTTTGTGTTTCTTGCAGCTTTGAATATTTCTACTCTCCAAGTCAATGCTTAAAGACATAGTTTTCAGTTTCTCTATGCCTCACCAGTGTGACCACTGACCATACATGTCTCTTCTTTTTCAGCTCAGTTTCTTATTACTGAATTTCATACATCACAACCTCATACCTTTGAACATGAAAATTGGTCTGCAGTAACAGGATTTTGGCTTTACGATATAGCCAATTGATTACCAATGATCCCACCATTCGGATTTTCTATGTTTAATCAGAGTCAAAGTAAAAAGAGAAACCTCTTAGTTAGCATAAACATATGTTTCTTTTCCCCTGTGAATGAGGATAAATTTTGAAGAAGTAAAAGTGAAAGGAAAAACAAGTGGCGTGAATGGAAGGCAAAATGAGTGTAATTTGTGGCATATGTTTTGTCGTACTGATACCAACATGGACAATTGGCATTTTCACAACAACTGAGATTTGTAATAACCGTTTGGTATATTTGGGAATTACACATGAATGATTGGCTTAGGATAAGTGCACTACAAAACTGTACTTCTGCATCCCTGTGGATTTTACGAACTGTGTTTCTACAACTTACAGCTTCTATAAAACAATAACTTTTTGAAATATTTTGGAGTTTGGATGAACATGGGTCACGTTTGTCTCTTTAGGGTGTACTTTAGCTGCTTTTCACCACGAAATAGATTCCTCAAATTGCATGGTTTTTAGTTTATGATAAAAAAAATAATAAGGAAAAAATGAGGAATTAGTTTGATTGTATGGTTAGTGAAAGATATTTGATTTGAAGGGATGAATGTTTGAATTGGGTGAAAAGGATGAAGTTTTGAAGTGAAGAGTGAAGAATATTAAAGATTTGTTAGTTGATAAGATTTGTTTTGTCCATTTTTGTTTTATATTTGGGTGAGAAAGGTGTAGGACATTTGAAAATAAATGAGGGAAAAAAAACAAATGCGACCAATAGAGATGTAGATGTGATTCTTGAAGTCACATCTGATTTGGTTGGGCCAACCCATATTGAAAACTTCCCCACTGAATTAGATATGTTTTTCCATTATATGCACAAGCTGAATCATGAACACTGTGCATTCTCATAATTTGTTTTTGGTTGGTGTTGCTGATTTATAAGACTGCCAAAATGGTTGAAAGAGAAAGAGAAAAAGTGTTTGAGGATTGCATGGTACTTGTTCTGCCGCGTTGCTTCCAACTCTTTCATCCACACATTCCTTTGCCATAACACACACTCAAAATTCACCTTTAAAGAATTCTATTGTTTTGTAGTTAGTGAAGTAAATTTGATTAAACTATAAATTGAAGAAAGATAAACTCTGTAGTTTTCCTTAATATTAAATAAAATAATATTTTATGCATTAAAAGTTTTATTTATTATGCTTCTCTGGTGATGTTGGTTATATTTGGGCAATGTTTGATAATAGTACCATAATATTGCAGCATTTATTGAATTACCAGTGCATGAAGTGTTTGGGCTTACTCATTATTGCTTGGTTTTGAGCTCAGGCTCATTTAAATCTATTTAACTCTTAGGCAGTTGCTTCCTACACCCATCGATTACTTTCTGCACCTCAGGAATAAGAGAAAAGGACAGATGTACCCCTCTAACTTATTTGGTGTTGTTGAACGGTTGAGGTGCCGTGCTATAAAATAATTTGAGGTGTCACTGTAAGGTATAGGTGCAGAGTTTTTCTTTTTCGTTTTTAGAAAAGAAATTTCAAACATCTTACGAAATTTCATTTTCAGACAAATATTTGATGGATAAAAATACTTGAATTACGGAAAATTAATTCTATAACATGTTTTTGGAACGTGATTTTCGGAACATGTATTCGAAAAAAGTATTCTAGAATTCATTTTTACATCTTCTAAAATTCATTCTAAAATGTTAAATCTAAAGCCATTTTTACACCTCGAGGGTAGGATTGGTATTTTAAAAATACAATGGCTGCAGGAAGCAAATGTGGGGTGAAGGAAAATTGCCTATCTCTTAATTTGTTTTGAAAATCCACACTTCCTCATTTATATTTATTCTTTTATTCATCACTTTGTTGTTTAGATTTACAGTACTGAAATGCAATATTTGTGAATGCTGCCATTTATATATGAACACGTTTCTTCTTTCTTCAACCATACAAGATGCTATCAGTGCTTTAAAAATTATTCCTGATTTATTGATATGATTATGATTAAAGTCATGGTTATATTGATAGTAGGTAATCTTATAAGTTTTAATATTAAGTAATGTATTAAAATCATAAAAACTCAGGCAGATAAATTTTAAAAAAATAACAATGAACAATTAATAATTAATAATAGCAATGTATAAACGGACCTCTTTATCTTCAGAAAAGAAAAAAAAAATAGTGACTATATTCTAAAATTGCAAATGCAACAACATTTGTTTAAAATTTAAATATTTTATCACAATAAATAACAAAATATTTGAATTTTTTTTTATTATTTTAGATGGATAAACTTATTTAAATTCATCTTAATAAATTTTCCATTAATATTTTTTGGGAAAGAAAGATAAGAAAAAAAAATATTATTGTAATTATTTAACTAGCATTCTTCATTAGTGTAATTATTTTATTCATATTCAAGACAAATAAAGTATGTCTCAGATTAAACTAGACAATTTAATATTATGTTATAATTTTCTTATTTTTAATCTCAGATTTTATTATTAAAAGTTACCATTTTGCAAAAAATATTATAGCATAAGCGTTTTTGTCATATATTACTATTATGTTTTTTTTACGTACTTACATTGTAATGAGTCTCCGGAAAAATGTTATTTTTTCGTCCTCTTAAAATAACGATGGTTTGTTTATATAAGATGTGTTTATAAAGTGAGTGTTAATTTGTAAAACGTGAAAAAAAAAAAACACTTAGGTGATAAAATACGAAAATATAAAAATTTTGAAAATAAAATCCACAGATAATAAAAAATTCACAATAATAATGATTAAGTAGTAAAATCTGTAATCAAATATTTATTTTTTTAAGAAAATGTGACTAGAAATTTTCTCACTTTAAACTTTACTTTTAGCCAACTAGTAGCATTAAATAAGAGTAATTCCCTTTAACAAGCAAAACCTTAACAAAAATACACACCACAACATTGAACATGTAGAATTAGAAATAAAATCTACCGTATTACAAATAGAAGAAACCACTTAAACACCCTTTTCTTTGTACTTAATACCAATTACAAACCAATAAAAATACAAAGAGGAAAATTACCGAGAAATCAAACCTATCAAACAATGCTCTTTTCTATTTATTTAATACAACTCATAGAAGTAAACATGAACCTAGCCCTCCACAGTCTACGTTCTTAGTATAAAAGCATTTGTCATAATCAATTTTTTTTCCAAACAACGGGCTAATGACAGTTTTTAATGATAAAACATTATATTTGGGTGATAATAAATATAAATGTAAATAAATTTTAAACAATAGAATAATATGTTAAGATCTGGCAATTAATTTGCAATCTTAGGCATCCTTAGGTGGGCGACCACTAAAAGCCGCAAGCCTGGATCCCAACTGAACCAAATCCTTGCTTGTATCATCTCTGTGAACTATCACTTCAATGAAACATAGCCTTTTCTCTTTGCTTTCCATTGCTGTCTTTATTGCTTCTGTTAGCTCCTCCTCACAGTGCACCTTCAAATACATCCATAATTTCACACCATTACAACTTCATAAATCTCTCCATTTTAATTATTAAAATCTTATATTACTTTTAAACTTATTTCATTGAACTCCAAAGTTTCATAGAAGTTTCCAAATTCTAAGTGTTTTTTTAAGAATATCTCACTCACCTTGGTGGTCCAGCACTTGCCTTCACCATTGTCTATGTTTTCCACCAGTCCTGCATAGTCCCAGTTTTTTATGACATTGTAAGGTCCATCATGGATCTTTATCTCTGTAGAGTATCCGCCATTGTTAATTAGAAAGATGATGCAATTTTGTCCACACCGTAACATTGTTGACACTTCCTGTGCTGTCATCTGCAAGCCAGTTTCAAACCTAAATCGTTTATAAATTCACAATCTGGTTATTATACTCAGTCTCAAAACCAAAGTGTTAGACATGTTATTATACAAATTTGTAACCTCTCCGTTCTTCAATATAAGAAATTAAAGAGATATATAATGCTATGTCAATGATACAAGTGAAAGCAAGTGAGATTGGATCACCTGAAAACTACCATCACCAAGACAAGCAATGACTCTCTTGTGTGGAGCAGCCTGCGCATAACCAAGAGTTGCACCAATTGACCAACCTATTGATCCGTACTGCATCTGACACTCATACCTGTAAACCTAATATGTTAGTCTCTTTCTTGAATTCTTAATTCAATATACAGATCACTTACCCACAGCCTTGCGGTAGTTTCAACTTCTGACACGTAAACCAAGCGTCTCCTGTTTCAGCAATCACAACAGTGTCACGGGACAACATGTTCTGTATGTGCATGAATAAGACATTGACCTTTAATTCTTCCTTTGGGTTAGGGTTAATGGGAGCACCATCTTGGACGTGGATTCTCTTGTAGTTGTCAAAAGCAGTTGTGTTGCGTTTAAGGCGTGTTGTGAGTGCTTCAAAGAAGTTCTTCATTGAAATACACCCAATGGCAGGTCCATTTGGGATCATTACCCGATTAGGCAACACCACAATTGCCTTCTCCTTTTTAAAGGGTAGTGAGAACCCTAAAGTGATAATGTCATTGAATATTGGACCGGCAAAAAGGTAGGCATCTGCAGAATCCACAATTTCTGCGCAAAAGGGAGTGCTGATTTGTCCCCAGTAAGTGCCAATGAAGTTGGGATGATGTTCTTCCACCATCCCTTTTGCTGAAGCCAACACTGCAAAGGGATAACCCGAAGCATCTACCATGTTCATGAAAGCATCACTAGCCCTCGCCATCCGCAACCTTGGCCCTCCCACCATCACTGGTTTCACTGCCTTGTTCAAGAACTCCGCCGTCGCTTCCACCGCAATTTCCAAACACCTTTCATCAGTCAACCTTTCCATGAAATCACGAGCTAGTGTTAGGTTTTAACGGAAAGAATAAGAACCAAACCAACAAGAAACACGTTGCATGAATGAGTTAAATTTTTTATGAGAAAACGAAATATTAATTGATTATTATTACTTGGGAGTCAAATAAAATGGGACAGGCTCATGAACGAAGGAATGGTGAGGGATGGCTGGCAAGTTACTGGCTATGCTGATATACACAGGCTTGCTTTCTCTCAGAGCAGTTGCAATGGCAGTGTCAATGGCTTCATGTGCATCTTCCAAGTTGTTTACTACAGCCTGAAATTACAGTAACAAGTAATGATACATATTATAATTCTACTACCACTCATATGGACGATGCATGCTTTTATTTAAACAAGCATCTTATGAGTATTTTTTTAATGGAAGTAAAATTTAAACTATTAAAGAAAGTAAGGTTTCGAAGTTACAATAGTTAGTGATTAAATAGACTAGATTTAAGGACAAAAGAATAAACTTTTGAAAGAAATAAAGGGAGTATAATTGACTAAAATTTGATGGAAAAAAATCGTATAATATGTTTTAAAGTATTTAAAGTTGAAACTCGAGGCAAAAAGAATTTTGAACAACCACTTGAGAACCCATTTTAAAGGTTAATTTGATAATTAAAAAATAAACTTTTATAATGATGAGGAAAAAAGAGAGAGAAGAAAAAGATAAAATAGTGAGTGTAAAATTGTATAAATTTATTGGAGTATCATTGTATCATCGTTTCCTTTTAAATTTTATCTTCCCTAAAAAAGAGAAGAAGTTGTTAAAATATTAAGGATAACAAAATAAAATATAAGTATTTCTTTATGCAGTAAACATTAACTGTTAATATATTAGGTTATCCTTCCTTAATTGGAACATTTTGTTTCTGTACCTGGTGACAAGTAACAGGCTGAAAGCAACGTAGCTCTTGACTGAAATCTGGCACCCCAATGGAGTGATGAATAATGTTTTGCGTACCATAGTCGTTGGAATTCGGAGTTCCGACGATGCATATCACCGGAAGATCCTCGCTGTAAGCACCGGCAACGGCGTTCAGAATGCTGAGGCCACCGACGTTGAAGGTAACCACACAGGCAGCCACACCTTTGTATCTGGCGTAGCCATCAGCACCATAGCCAGCGTTGAGCTCGTTGCAGCACCCTATGAGGTTAAGCTCAGGTTCACTTACCAGATAATCGAGAAGGGTAAGGTTGAAGTCTCCAGGGACGGTGAAAACATCCTTCACACCAATTTCAACCAGACGCCGCGCAAGGTGGTGGCCAAGGGTGCTTCCGACAACCTTGCTGCATGTGTTGTTCATGCTGCCAGTGGTTTCCATGGAAGGCGAAAGAGCAAAAGAGGATTCAAAGAGTGAGTGTTTTCTTAGGAATATAGAGATAACTGATGATCATGGTGCATTGTCTTCCCTTCAAAGGCTATTTATACAGGATGGTGTTACTGTTCACTTTCTACCTCCATTTAACAGCAATATATATATTATTATTTTATTAATATATAATATTTTATTAATAAAAACAAGTGTATGTTTCACATGACCAGTAATATGAAAATAACGTTTTGCATTTATATAGAGGAAAACGTTAGGTTGACATTAATATTTACGGGATACTTATATATATAAGTGTTATATAGGTGTGAAAAGTGAACAACACCCTATATAGACCATCCACAGTTAATGTAAAAATAATAAATGTTACAGTACAATTTATAATGATAAAAAATTAGTTTTATTGTATGAATAATTAAATTAATACTCTAAAACTAATTTATGGCTTTATTATTCCCAAATACGTTTTTAAGTATTGTTTTTTTCTAAAATATGTTTAAAAAATCAAATTTTAGCTGTTTGTAATTTTCATGACAAGAATTTACTTTTTGGAATCAATTTGACTTTTAAAAAAAGTCGCTTTAATGTTATTATTGTTGTTTTTCTTCGATGTTAGTTTGCGTGGAGACAGTTACAAGAACAATAACTTGTATTTAATCTTAGTCTCCATGGAGATACTTGCAAGAACAAACTAACTTTTAAGTTAGAATAGATGTAACTAGGTGTGTAATAAAGATAGTAATATTTATAAAAAAAATTATAGACTTAATTACTATTTATTAAAATCTAGAATTATATGTGATTAGTAAAACGATTTTATATTAATCATTTGAATTAATATCTGTTTTACATTATCATGTTATCTTAAATTATATTTAAGTTTGGTTTTCTCAAAGTGTTTTCAAGTAGTTGTTTAGTATAGTACAATAATTATTATTATTTGATATATTTAAGCTCAATTCAACTTACATGTCCTTTTAAATTTTCATTAAACAACACCCTTTAATTATAATTAGTTGAGTTGATGATAATAAGAAGTGTTACACGATTGATGTCCATTTAAAAGGCTGATTTTGGGGTGGAAGAACATCAAAGAAAATGTGTCGGTGTGTAACATGAGTTGGGAGAGGAAGTTCAAATATTCAACTCACCATCAACAAACTGTACTTTGAAAATTAGGTGCAATTATAGAACTTAGAAGACCACACTCTACAATGATAGTCCAAATGTTATACATACTTTGTTTTATGTCATGTTTTTCATCTTTTCTTCATTTAAGTTTTAGAAAACTTTTTCCAATGAATTGTTAGTCACTGTTTCAATGTGATTTACTACAACTCATTTATAATAACTCGTTTGAAAACATTCCGCATTTCAATTAAAATGTTTTTTTTTTTAAGGTAACAAAATAATTTTTTCAAGATATCATAAAAATTTCCTCATTGATAATAAAAAAAAAAAGTCTTCTTCTATAGAGATAGTAATTTTGATGTTTGGATTTCTTTTCTTCTCTATTAAAGAAAAATTTAAATATAAAATTTAAGCACATTCAATCATCAACCATAGCTCCAACGTGTAAACTTAAGATACATTGTATTAAATCATCATAGTACATTCAATCATATGATCATAAATCAACTTCTTCTGACCTCATATTCTATTTTACATACATAAAAATTTTTGACCATAAAAATAATTCATTTTATATACATGGACATTGGGGGATGCTTCCTAAGCATTTGTGTCGGTCAAAAAGACCACATCCCATAATAATGATACTTTGACATTGTCCGCCACTTTGACAATACATTTTAACATATATTATATTTTAAATAAAAAAAACTGTAGTCAAAATTATTTTATAAGAAATATCTTCACCCTTTAGTATCGTAAGAGTTAAAATAGGATAAGATCATTTTTATAAAATAATAAATCAAACTTAAATTCAAAAAGTTTATTTCAAACAAAAAGATAAGTTTTGGACCAGTAAAACAGTCCTTTGTGCATGACTTGTAATAAATATTTTTTATATATACTTTTATCCTTACAAATATTTTATATGATTTGAAATGAATGTTGAAAATGTTTATATAGATTAAAAATAAAGTCAAATTATAATAATATATAAGTAAATATAAATATCATCTTACAAGCTAACAGTTTTGTAGAATTAAATTAAATTTAAATGATATTGAAATTTATTATAAGAAAGTATTTTAAATCCATCATACTATCGCACTGGGTATTATTAGGTTGAGTTCAACTTAGAAATAAATTTTGGAAAATGGTAAAATTTCCTAAATTAATTCTTACTTATACTCATGTTTCAATTTTTTATCTCATTTTTTTAATTTCTTTTAAACCGAAAACACTGAATTTCTACTTTGTTTTTTTGTATATTTGACAATTTATTTTCATCCTAACATTGTTTTTTTTTTTTTCTTTTCATGTCCTTCGAAGCATTAGGCATTCAACATTTGCTTTTTACGTATAGTATTTGCAAGCCAAAATTTCAGTTCCGATTGAAAAAGTGTACACTTCTAAAAAAGAGTATCAAAATTGTTGGGAGAGGAAGTTCAATATTCAACTCACCATCAACAAACTGTACTTTGAAAATTAGGTGCAATAATAGAACTTAGAAGACCACACTCTACAATGATAGTCCGAATGTTATACATACTTTGCTTTATGTCATGTTTTTCATCTTTTCTTCATTTAAGTTTTAAAAAAAATTTCGAATGAATTTTAGTCACTGTTTCAATGTGATTTACTGCAACTCATTTATAAGAAATGCATCACTTACTCAAAAAAATTATTATAATAACTAATTTGAAAACATTCCGCATTTCAATTAAAATAGTTTTTTAAGATACCAAAATAATTTTTTCAATATATCATAAAAACATCCTCATTAATAATAATAATAAAAAGTCTTCCTATGTCTTTAGTGCTTCATTATTCCTGTACTTCGTCCAATAACAAAGGAAAGAAACTTAGGATTAGTATTTTGTTTTTTCTAATGCAGAATGTCCACTTTTATTCTTTTAATTGAAATTTTGCACAGCATAAAACACAGAAAATATGTTTTTTCTTTAAAAGATTATTCAGGCAAAAAGGTGACAGTAAAACCTGGAAAATAATTTAACAACTACTGCAAAACACATCCAAATTCATAGGAATAAATATGATAATGACAGAAGCATCATGACTCAAACAAAAAAAGATAATAACTGAAGATTCTCACAACATGAAAGATGGTGCTAGCCAACGAGACCGTATAAAATATAAAGGTTAGAAGCAATGCAATGGAATCTTGTGCATCCACAAAAGCATTGCAAGACCTCCATTCCATTCACCCAGCAGGTTTATTCATTCACCCTGCTTATCAAATTGCAAATGAAATATATTTTCCCTAGAGAAAGTTGCCAAATTGATCTCAAATCTATGAATTCTACATTACATTCAAGCTCGGAGAACTCCCAGTTAATCAGATCCCAGACTGAGATTATTCTCAATGAGAATCTTATTCAAATTGTTGGCTATTTCATCCAAACCAATGTCCCTAAAACCAACCATAATCTTTTTACAGGCAAGCATATCAAAATCTGTGGTCGTCGATTGCTTCCATTGATCAATAATTTCACCCACTTCTTTGGAATGACCAAGTATCAGATAGGAAGAAATGATACAGATGTAATTCCTGCTGATCATTTTCTGTTTGGTCATTCTCAAGGAATTCCATATCTGATCAAGTTTATCCTTACTTCCCAACCCACCATAAAGAATGATTAAGAAGTCATAAGTTATCCATTGCCCTTGGGTGATCCTTTTCTCAGTCTCAACAAGTGTGTTGGAACTTGCATTACCAAGATTACCCACACTAATATATATATTGGCCAGGTTCAAATATCTTATCCAACTTGCATTAGAACCAGTACCATGACTCATTTCATCAAGAATCCTCCTAACTTCATCAACATTAAGAATAGCGGCACAGGAACTTATCCACAGATTATAGGTAAAGATATCAGGGGAAACCTTTTGTTGTTTCAGTTCTTCAACAACCAACGGGACCTTTTCAAACTGGCCCACTGACATGTAAAGAGTCATCATTTCATTGTAAGTAAGGGCATCAAAGCAGAGGTTTGAATCCTTTATCCTTTGATAAAGTTCCTCAGCCTTGTCAGTCAATTTCGCTCCTGCATAAGAATGTAGGAGGGCTGTGTAAGTTTCAGTAGTCTTTGTCGCAGGAGGTAGACCCTCAAAATACCGCTCTGCAGCATCAATGCCAAAAACTTTGGTCATCAAATCTATGCGCACTGCATAATCAGAGTCTGATAACTCGTATTCCTCATGGCTAACCATCCATTCTGATATCTGCAATTCAAGAGTCACAAATTGCAAAGCTATCATCCAACAGAAAACGAATGCGGTATTCATAAATCATCATCATCATCATCATAATAATAGTGTTCCAAATTGGATGCAATCTAATCACTGGAGAAGGAAAAATTAATAAAACTGGTATGACTGGGTCATTAGAATTTGGAAGTATTAGAAATTGATAGAGATTTGTAGTTTGTTAGAGGAACAACTAATATATGAAACTACAAAGAATCAGAACAGTCAGGAATAAGTAATATTCACTTCAGGAAACTTGTGTTGTGATAACCTCATTTGCCAAAGGCCACAGTACTGAACAACATTTTCATTCCAACAATTATAGGCACTATAGAAATAAGTAAACCGAACTACCTAATGATCTCTCTTTCTTCTTCTGAACCTTACAAGGCACTATAGAAATAAGTAAACCGAACTACCTAATGATCTTTCTTTTTTCTTCTTCTGCTGAACCTTACAAAAACTACATATATGGCAAATTACACTCACATTCCTAGTGATTTCTTCAAAATTCACATGAAACCTGCGTTTTTTTTTATTATTTTACAATAACTCCCTTTACAAGAATAAACAGTATAATGTGTTTCTGGAGTAATAAGGGTATCAAGGCAATGAATTTAAACCGATTAAGAGGGGTTATTGTCCGGAAAAAGACAAGAGTGTCAGTGTGAGTTTAAAAAACTCACATTGATGTCATTATAATTTATCTTAATAATAACCACTTGTGACTTGGGAATTCAGCAACATGCTCTAATTTGTTTAGACAGAAAAAAGACCCAAAAGCTTGCATGATCTGCTAGGTGGTTTTTTACAGATTTTTGTTTCTGCTTTATCCTAACCATTTGTGAAAATTATCCCTAATTCACCATCACAGAACTACATAAACTTTGCAGTACTTAGGTAGCTAAACTGTTTTACACTCGAATCCAGTGTATTGGTCTAATTTAGCTATTGTAATGGAAAGCGTGTATGAACGAAAAAAAGAAAGGGTGAAACCTCCAAAGCGTGTTTGTAACGTTGAGATCTTCGAAGCTCTTTGGAAATATCCCGAAGCTGAGAGAGCGTAACAGAATTCCCTTGAAGGACCCATTTCTGAAGAATGTTGGTGGCGCTTCGCTTGGGGAGCCTTAGCCTCAAGATTCTGCTCCTTAGGTCATCGCCTTCTACACTCTCTTCCACTAAATCACTGCTCACAGCACCCGAAGACGCAAATCTTGTTCTGTTCAGGACACAAGCTAAACCGCTACTTCTGCACGATGAGAAGATGCAATTTTGAGATCAATCACCCATACCCAACAACTCAAATATGATTGGTTCACGAGAAAGTGTAGAACTTGGTTATGATCGGAGACTAGGGTCACAAAAATCAATTAAGATGCAGAATCATAAAAAATTGCAATTTTGGGTTGTGCTTTGTGGGGAACCACTAAGAGGATGTGAAAAATGGGCTTACCGTCTGAGAGAGAGGAAAAGTGAGCGATGCGCCATTGGCGGCGTTTCTCACTTGCACCCTTTTCACCTCCTTCTTCTTGTTCTTTCCAAGTATTAAAAAAAAAAAAATTATTACAAGAGTTAAGGTTGGACTGTAATATATCTCACTGGGTTCTTTTAGTATCACATTATAGAGATTCCATCCTTAATGTAAATGAGAATGTTAAAGATGTTAGATGATGAAGTACAAGTTGAGTTACATTTACAATATTAAAAATATTACTACTCCTACCTTTGTTATGCGTTTATAAGAAAAAAAATAGTAAATATGTTTACCTAAAAGATAGAAAACTGCAAAAATATTAAGAAAACATAAGTGAAAAATATAGTAAATTGTATTTATATTTTATTTTTATTGTATCAAATATCTTCTATTATTTTCATCCATTATTTTTTATAATTTTGAGCCGACCAAAAAAAAGTACATTTTGATTGACCTTTTAGTAAAAATAATATTGGCAACGTATTTTTTTTTTCTAATTCTCACTTCGCAATTAATTAAAATTTATTTGAACTACAATCAGGAAATAATTATTATATGAGAAGATGACTTTACTTATTAAAAAAAAGAAAGAGGGAATTTTACTAAAATTTTCTATCAGTAATAAAAAGTATTAAAGAGCGTTCTATTAGTGTTTTTTTAAAAACATCAGTATTTTTTTTTTTTTCATATTACGTGTGGGTAGTTTATTATGAAGTGAGAGAAAAAATAATTATAAATGAGAAAAAAATGTAACCAATATAAGAGATAAGAAATGTTTAAATTTTCTTATAAAATTTAATATACTATTTATCGGCAAGAATATTATTTAAAAACTCTAAACTCAATTTATAAGTATATAGTATATTTTGTTAATATATAAATATTGCATTTAATTTTTGTTAAAGATTTTTTTATGTTCTTGTGAAAAATAAGATTTAAGATATTAATTTGGTTTAAAATAATCATAAATAGTTACACTTTAAATATATCTTTTAACAATCAAACTTGACTAAATCCAATGTAGTTAAATTGAGTTAAGTTTCCCTTAAAAAAGAAATTGGATGATAATTTTAATATAAATGACCCAAAATTTAACTTGACACCTAGTATGTTGTGAACAAATTATCTTGTATTTTTTTCTTTATCATTGGAGAAACTTATTATGACTTTATTTATTAAATTATTTAAAGTTTTGGATTAGTTTTTGTAAAAATTATTTTATTTTTTATTATGTTAATATTTAAAAATTAAAAATTTTAATAAAAAGGTACAAGTTTTTCAAAATTTTAGTGCAACAAAATCTAATTTCTTCAAGAATGTATTAGATTGAGTTGAGTTTACTTTTTTATGTTAAATTGTATCCAATTTAATTCAATATTCTTTTAATGAGTTGGATAAAAAGTTTGCTTAAATCTTACCCAACTCAACTCATGACGTCCCACGTATGTGAATATAGTTTTTAGTTGTTGATTATTTCATTCTATACTGTACTGAATTAATATTTGAAGTATAAGAAGAATAACTCAGGTTTTATTTACAAATTAAAATTAGCATTTTGATATTGATATATGCCCTCAATCATCTAATAAGTATTTTATTAAATATCAATTATAAAACAATTATATTAATGAAACATAAAAACTATAAAAATATTTCTTTAATAATTAAATCATACAAATTTATTATATTTATACATCATTATACTATTACATCTCGAACCGTAAATTTATTTTAACCCACGAGCTTAATATAACAGTATAAGATATTTTCTACTCTTCGGTTAAGTTTTGAAGATTCTCCTACTTAACTAGAAAAAGAAACCTCCTACCGTAAAGTATGTTATTACATTTTTACATACGAAAAGTATTTCTTTTGTAGCTTCCAAGATTTAAGTCAAAAAAAAAAAAAAAAAAAACAGACTCAGTCGCCATGCAAGGGTCAGCTAACCTCTACATTGCAATGCTCTAAGTTAAATTCTTTTTGTAAACTTTAATAAATAAAATAAATAAAAAAGTAGTGGCAACTTTTAGTTTCTAACCATAATTAAATATCTTTTGTCTTTAAGATTCAAAATCCTGTATGTGACTCAAAATTTATACTTGGAAATGCTGAGAGAATAATTTCCCAAGCCCCTCTACTGCTTAAGGCTTAAACTACACGTCGAAGTTAACAATAATCGCATATTGCAGAACAACATTTTCATGAGCTTATCAGAAACAGAAATTATGCATGTCATTAATTACTGATGTATAAACTCCGTTTCGAACGCAAGCATGAACAAACACTGGTTAATAGCAGCTATAACGCTGTAAAGAACAGAGGACCGACAAAAGAGAGGGCGACACTTTCTAATCACTCTGCCCTCTTTCTTTTCTCGTTTTACAGGGCAAGAATATGAAAAAATCTAGTATCTAGACACCAAGCTAATCAGGTATAAAGCCTTACGGAGAAGGACACGAGACTTTTGTCATAATTATTCAACAATTTTTGTAAAGTAAAAAAAATAACAGCGTGTATTTTCAAATCACAAATTTAGAAATCGTCACTTATCATTGAGGCCCCTTTCCTCTTCTGTTCTCATGCTTCAATGAGGTGAACATGAAATTCCCTGAAAATAGCGCCTCTTTATCTGCCAATTCAATAAAACTCAAAATTAAAAGAAAAAAACAGAAAATAGTATTTCCATAAGATCTGCTAGAATTCTTTCATTGACATCTTTCAAAGTTTCATGTATTATAATAGTATAACAACTAATGAGCATGGAGTTTCTGAGTTCAAAATAATTTTTAATGTTTCTTTGGGAGGGCAGAAGTAAAATGCAAACAGCATTATGTAAAAATTTAATGACTTAGTGGAAATTATGTATGTTTTCAAACTAGATCATCAGAGACACCAGGGAAATAACAAAGAATGTTTAAAGTTATTTCGTTAAAAGAGTGATTGCAGTCCGTAAGTAGCAGTATAGCAGGAAGTCCAGAAATATAAAGATGCATATCTCTATCAATTACAGAAAAAAATCATGGAATGTGTATGAAACTAGACATATTGATCAGAATATTCCACCAAATTAAGGTTGAGTTCCTTGCAGATAATACTTGCTTGCTATCTATGGCCTCGAAACCCTTTTTCAGCAGGTTTTCAAATGAGACCCTCCTGGTGTGACGGGGAGCTCTTCAGCTCACTTTACCACCAAGTATAAAACAGCAGGCATTGGCTCATCGTTTTTCAACCACTTCATTGTCAATAATAATATGACGCATAATTACATCCACAAACAAATATTACAGAATAGGACGAAATAGACACTGTTTACCTGTTTAAGTCGTCCACTTCATGACCAATAATAATAATATCAACATATGCATACGTTTCTTACAAAGAGAAAACGGACAGTGTTTTACCTGTTAAAGTCATGCAACTCACTTCCCGGCGAGCATACCTGGCCAGCGCCTATAAAAAAATAGTTCAGTATGAATGTGTGCGTATACTTTTAATATAAACGAGGAAAACAAGAAGCATTGAGGATACAACTTAAAAGCATCGAGCAATTAGTTAAAATATGAAAGGCAAAGGAAAGAATGAAAAATTTATGCTAGCTAGAATTTAAAATTTACTTTGGAAACATTTCTGGGTAGTAAATTGGCAGTTAACACGCCACTCATTCAGTAGTATCTACTTCATTAAAAGTGATCACCATGCTTGCCTAGTTTGGAAATGAAACTCCAGTGTAACGGTGATGCGTCAAAAAAATTTATCCATAATAAAAGGATGAATTCTTGAAAAGTCGAGCCATGCCAAAATATTAACCCTGAGTGGAGGCAACTGGTCCATGACAGCAGGTTAAGAAGTAACTTCATTGGTGAATGGTTAATATTAACAAGTTGTGTGGCTTGATTAACCAGTTGCCCCTGGGTTCAACGTCTTGGCTTGGATTGGATTATCAGGGTTTAGTCCCCATCCCAAAAGCCTACATTAGAAAATTCACACAATATTTTTCTGCAGATATAATGAAAATGTTACATATATAGGCATACCTGCACTGATGGAGATGCAGCATCGTATTCTGTTGAAGACCCATCTTCAGAGAATATATTCCTGAAAACCCCCAAAAAACACAGATGAGGGTAAACTACGGATATAAAGGAAGTAGTAGGTGAGAGGCACTGAGTCTTCACTGATTCAATATCCAGAACTGAGAGAAGCAAAGAATTGATCTAAAGTTTCCTACTTTCAACAGGAACAGAATTACACTCATATTAGTACCTACCTCCATATAGCATTGGAGAAATCACCAGGTTTAGCTTCTGGAAGTATTGCAGTATCATAAGCAACAATGTTCCCATAAAATATCTTTTCGAGCTGTTTCATCCACTTAGTCAGTAGTAGGTTAACCTGCCATTTCAAATTGCACGATCATAATTCACCAATACAGGCAAGTCCCCCGACTATTTTGGGAAAATTGCAAAAAGGGAATTTAAGGCAAAATATCAAGGAATAATGATGTCGAACAATAGTTACTAAATGTTCTAACAGGAAATATTAAGGAAAATTTTCACAAAGTACATTGTTCCCGAACATATATCTACTCATAAATGACTACTTACTCCAGCTTTCGACACTCTTAGCTCGACATCATGATTGTAAATCTCATAAAGGTACTGCCCAAATTCAACACCGTCCTTTCCCTCTTGCTTCAACCGACGCAAACATAACCACATATGAAGTACAAGTAGAGAGAATGTTGTTTTGAATGTTTTCTCCAAGTTAAAAACTGCAAGCAAATGGAAGAAGTTTAGAGTGCCAGAAGAGCTTACACTAGTATAACAAAACTTTACACTTATACAAATCAAACTCCTTCCACACCACGATTACTCGATTATAATCGAAAACAGCTAAGTTGTCAAAGCACATATATATCTAATGACCGGAGGCACACTAGCACCAAAAAATATAAACTTTACCAAACAAGCATAACACAGTGGCCTTTCCTTAAATGGTGGGAACTTCAAAAGCAGAAACAAATGTCAACAGGAGGAAATGACATTTTTAATTCAGTCATAAAAAGGCCAGAATGTCGTCTATAGTTTGTTAAGATTTCCATCATCAGAAAATATATTCTCTAAAACCCCACACGAACATATAGAACAAAAAGAAAAAGAAACATTATCAAACAAAGTACAACAAAACACAGACACCCAAACAACATGGCTTTTAACTCGTTGTATATTCACCCCCAGAGAACCTAATACAAACATGAACCAAAGAAAGAATAGGTGAAGTGATGTGAACAGTTTTGTCATATTATACATGAGGAGGATGAATTTATCACTAAAATTCAATGCACAAATCCACTAAACCTTGTATTCATATTCTACCAAGTACAAGTCCGCAGGTATTTAAAAATGTAGGAGGGGAAACCAAGAGCTTCCAATGATAGCAAACAAGCAGAATATCATAGAAAATGGCTACAAATCTCTAAACTACCAGATATGCATAACTGCTATATGTATGAAGCTTTGTATTGTGAGAAAATCACTGGCTGTCAATTTATTCAACCCCAAAGCAACCCAAAAGACTAAATTAGTGGGATTAAGGTTTCAAAAAACGGTCTGCGAACGTGATTTTGGCCACAAGATCAAGCTTTTTGAGCACAGTCGTGTGAGTCAATAATCATTAGAGCAGAAATGCATCTGAGCTAAAGCCAAGGTTTATTATACTGTTACGAGGAGAACTGACCATCGTAAATGGGAGGTTTATCAACTTGTGAAATGATTCTATGGTACACAACATTAGCCCCTCGAATTGACCTGCTCTGCTTACTATAAAACAGCATTAGTTTGAGCATGAAACGCTTGATGCCCTGATAATCAGGTTCTTCAACTCGGAGGGGTGAGCCAGGGGGCAGGGCCAGCGAACAGGGTTTAGACCAAAACATTTTCTCCGGGTTAACCTGCCAAGTACAAATTTTGGGTTAGCAGCATCGAATCAATACTAGTTCCTTTCCATTACAGTTCTGCGAAGTTGAGTTACGGTTGAAGAGCGAAAGAAAGTGAAGTTTGCATACCGCAGGGGGTTGAGGTTTGTCCTCTATCGTGGGCGCGGGTGCAACACCGGCGTAGCTTTGGCGCGTGACATTCTCAACGAAATTAAGATGCCTCAGCGATCCAAATTTGGAGATTGGAGAAACTGCTTTGCTCCATCTTCGTAACATTCTGGTTATCAACAGAACTCAAAGCTTACCCAGAGAACAACACAGTGATGCGCAAAGCAAGAGAAAGAAGAAGAATTGAAAAAATAAATAAATAAATAAATAAACAGAAAAGGATTAAACACAGAGCAACCCCAGCGGCTAAGATTGGTTTAACATGTTATTAGTTCTAATTAGTTTTAATAAATAAATAAAAAAGAAAAATAAAATTGGGTTATATTGGGCCTGATGTGGAGTGGCCCAGCCCAATGGAGAGGAGGTAGTGAGTCCTTTTAACCAAAACCCTGGGTGAGTTTGCAGCATCGATTGGCCTCAGCCCTAAAACCCTACCGTCACCATGTCTCAGTCGGAAAGCAAGAAGAAGAAGGATCGCAGCGGCGGCAAGAAGGAAGAGGAACAAGCAGGCAAAGATGAGGGGTTGATGATAAAGCCACAGAGCTTCACTCCCCCCATTGACACCTCCCAATGGCCCATCCTCCTCAAAAACTACGACCGACTCAACGTCCGCACCGGCCACTACACCCCCATCCCCTCCGGCTACTCCCCCCTCAAACGCCCCCTCCCTGAATACCTCAAATACGGCGTCCTCAACCTCGACAAGCCCGCTAACCCCTCCTCTCACGAGGTCGTCGCCTGGATCAAGCGCCTCCTCCGCGTCGAGAAGACCGGCCACTCCGGTACCCTCGATCCCAAGGTCACCGGCAACCTCATCGTCTGCATCGACCGCGCCACCCGCCTCGTCAAGTCCCAGCAGGGTGCCGGCAAGGAATACGTCTGCATCGCCCGCCTGCACTCTGCTGTTCCCGACGTCTCCAAGGTCGCACGCGCCCTCGAGACCCTCACCGGCGCCGTCTTCCAGCGCCCGCCGTTGATCTCCGCCGTCAAACGCCAGCTCCGCATTAGGACCATCTACGAAAGTAAGCTCCTTGAGTATGACCCTGATAGGCATTTGGTTGTTTTCTGGATTTCTTGTGAGGCTGGGACGTATGTTAGGACTATGTGTGTTCATTTGGGGTTGCTTCTTGGTGTGGGTGGCCATATGCAAGAGCTTAGGAGGGTTCGGTCTGGGATCATGGGGGAGAAGGATAACATGGTGAGCATGCATGATGTTATGGATGCTCAGTGGGTTTATGATAATTATAGGGATGAGAGTTATTTGAGGAGGGTTGTTATGCCCTTGGAGATTCTTTTGACTAGCTATAAGAGGCTGGTTGTTAAGGACTCTGCTGTGAATGCTATTTGCTATGGTGCTAAGTTGATGATTCCTGGGTTACTTAGGTTTGAGAATGATATTGATGTTGGGGAGGAGGTTGTGCTTATGACCACCAAGGGGGAGGCTATTGCTCTTGGGATTGCTGAAATGACTACTGCTGTTATGGCCACTTGTGATCATGGGGTTGTGGCCAAGATCAAGAGGGTTGTCATGGATAGGGATACTTATCCAAGGAAATGGGGGTTGGGACCTAGGGCTTCCATGAAAAAGAAGCTTATTTCTGAAGGGAAGCTGGATAAGCATGGGAAGCCCAATGAGAAGACCCCCCAGGAGTGGCTTAGGAATCTTGTTTTGCCTACTGGTGGGGATAGTGTGATTGCTGGTATGGCTGCTGCGCCGGAAACTGAGGATGAGAAGGTCAAGAAGGATGGAGATGGGGAAGGACGGAAGAGGAAGAAGCATGAAAGCACTGATAGCCCGGTCCCTGCTAAGAAGGTGAAAGTAGATGTAGAAGAGGTAAAGGTGAAGGTGGCTGATGATGCTGTGGAGGTTGAAGTTGACAAAAAAGAGAAGAAGAAGAAAAAGAAGGATAAGGACAACAGTGAAGTTGCCTCTTCAGATGAGGAGAAAACTGAGAAGAAGAAGAAGAAGCATAAGGATAAGGTTGAAGACGGTTCACCGGAGTTAGACAAGTCTGAGAAGAAAAAGAAGAAGAAGAAAGAGAAAGAAGCTGCTGCTGCTGCTGCTGAAATTAGCAATGGAAAGGAGGATGACAGTAATGCTGATAAGAGTGAAAAGAAGAAGCATAAGAAAAAGAAAAACAAAGATGCCGAGGAAGAATAGAGGAAGGCATATTTTTGTGTTTGGTTAAATGGACTCTTTATGTAATGCTTATTTTTCTTGAATCGTTTAAAATTTCGCATTGGATTAGTGTTGTTGTCAACATTTTTGTAGTTTTTCATATGCTTTTTCTCTTAATTTTTCCATCAACTATGTTTATGGAAACGTGTAGTATGCATAATCTTCTTTAGCGTTTAATAGATCTCCTACAATTTCTCCATAATCCTTTGACAAGTTGGCATGTCAAGCATTGCTTCAATGGCATGTCTCTGGCCCATGTTTGTCTCTGCTCAGATGCATAGTTTTCCACATACATAAGCTGCGACGAATTGTTTATGGAGAATTTTGCAGTGCATTTGCCCTGTTTCTAGCTGGAACGTGTTGGCAGCATACATGAGCATTTCGGGTTCTTTGTCAATTCACTTTGAAAAAAGTCCTTTGTGTTACTTTATAAATAACTTTATTAAATTAATAGTTAATATTTTTAAAAAATAGTTTAGTGTTTATCCCTGAAATTTAGTTTCATTATCAATTTGTAAATCTAATCACCAAGACAAACTGGCAATGATAGAGTGAGACTTTTCTTATCAAACATAAACACTCGTCTTTCCTTAAATAGCGGGAACTTTAAAAGCAGATAAAAAAGGGTGTGAACAGCAGGAAATATCATATTTATAATTCAATCATAAGAAAGCCACGAAATAGTTTTTAGTTTGTTAAAATTAATTTAATCTGAAAATATATTCTCTAAAAGCCACAAGGTAATATAGAACAAAAGGAAAAGGAAACGTTACCAACTAAGTACTATAAAAATATGAACTCGGAATTGTTTGGTTTAACGAAGGTAGGAGGATAAGAGGGATTTTAATGAAGCGGAAAGGGAAAGATGAGAGAGATTTTGATGGAGATGGGAAGAATCCTTGCTTATATTTCTCACGGCAGTGAAAAAAAAATAAAAAATATTTATTTCATATCTTCTTCTAATTTTACATTTCAAAATGTAAATAAGACTACTTCTGTTAATACATTTGAGTTATGTTTTGAATCTCCTCCCCCTCGAAGGCACCGGAAGCAAAAATGAATAAAGTATTTTGCTCTCCTAATCTTTTCCTTCTTTCTAAATTAAACCAAACATGATTTGAAAAACACGAAAGAATTATTTATCTTTCAGATACATAAAACCTTCTATTTATGAATTGCAAGAATTATTTATCTTTCAAATACATAAAACCTTGTATTTATGAATTTCAAGAATTATTTATCTTTCAAATACATAAAACCTTGTATTTATGAATCGTAAGAATTGCGAGTTCATAATAATAGTAATTTAAGTTAAAATTGAGATTATGAAAATTTTATTTGTAAAATCGAAATACAAATACTAAATTTTATTTTTTTTATTATATATATAACATATTTTTATTGACAACAAGAAATTAAAAAAAATATTTGAGAAATATTTCAAGAAAATAAAAGAAATAAGAGACGTATACCTTATTTTGATTTTATTTTAATTGAAATTGAAACTCATTTAATTCAAGACGAACAGTGTAGTAGAATTTTTTAATTGAAATTATTTTTTTAAAATTTTAATTAGGTAGTGTTAGATACATTTGTATAACATTTTTTGTGACGATTTTGAGAAGATATTAAGAAGTTGACTCTAAATTTAATTAAACCTTATACAATCAGCTAACAAAGTAAGTAAGATTTACATTCAGTTATGTACTATGAATTAACCTTATATTTAGTTAACGTAGAATCTTCAATACACCTTTTTTACATTAATATATTGTCTTCTATTTTGAAAATCCACATACGAAATATTACATGATACTCATCTTACATACATACCTCAAAACGTTGAGTCTTTATGTTATACCTATATTTTATAAAATAACAAAACTAACTCAACTCCAGATCAAGGAAATGTGTACTTCTTGATATACTAACCAAGAAATATTTGTCAATAGAGATGTTGTTTTCTATGAAAATGTTTTTCCTTTATAGAAACATTGAAGGTTCATGTTGGAGATCTCACATTAACTAAAGATGAGGCATTTCAATAGTTTATAAAGTAGGTGCAAACCTCATTTTACAAGCTAAGGTTAAGTTAGGCTTAAATCTACTTCTTCAGTGTAATCCAGATAGTAGAAATCTATTTTATTTATACTATCTGAGAATTGCATCCAATTTTTTTTATTTGAGATTCTTTTTACAAATAATTTCGGTATCTTATGATAAAAAAGGGGTAAAAAACAGGAATGGTAATTACACAGTCCACCATTTTCCATAATTTTCCATATATATATATATATATATATATATATATATAACCAAGTTAAGCGTTGATCGAAATAGAAATTTTAAGAAGTATTTGATTGGAGTAGGAATCCATTTCTTTTTATAGTACCAGAACTCTAATTGTTACATTTACTCATTGCTGAAATTCTTGATATCTCATAAGATCCCTTGTCATCCTTGAATATGATTTGTTCTCTCCGTACACAACAAGAGAGACATTTTTGGTGATCAGTCCCAAGAAATAATTGATACTAGCAGAAGAAGTAGTTATGGAATATGATATGCTTCTAAAGTCTGTTGTCACTATGAAAAGACAGGACATATGATTGATACATGCTATAAAAAATATGATTTTTCTACCTCAGTTCAAATTTAAAAATCAAAAAGAAACAAAAGGTAATAATAATCAGTAGAATCATAAAGGTTCAAGGTCGAGTTCAAAGTCGAATTCGTATCCTCTTAAAGTTCATCTTCTCATCGTAAGAGTTCTACTAATGATTATGATCTTAATTTCAATGACAATACTAACAGTTGATCCAATTGCAATAATAATAATAGATTTCTAGAAAATCAAGAAACTGCAATGCTGATAAAGCCAATTATATTATCAATACCAAAATTAATCAAGATGAAAATGTCAATGGTGATTATCCTAAACACTCCAAGAGTCTTGAATTTTATAAATGATTACTATCACAGTATCAGCAATTATGTCTAAATAGATTTAAAAGGCAAAATTTGATATCTCATATCGTCTGTTCTTATCTTATAATCAGTTCAAATTAAAGAAATTGAAAGAAATCAATACATTATTGATCTGAATCGCAAAAAAAATATTGATCTAAATTGTAATAACAATAATAGATTTTTGTAGAATCAATAAACTACATCGCTAATAAAGCCAATTATATTATAAGTATCAAAATTAATCAAGATGAAAATGTCAATGTTAATTATCCTACTACTCTAACATGTATCAACAATTCAGTTTAAATGGATTTAAAGGGTAGACAATTAGTTTAAATGGATTTAAAGGGTAGGATTAGATATCTCATCTCTTCTGTTTTATCTATATTTATTTTTTGATAAATTTATTTTCTGATAAACACTTACATTTTATAATGACTGAAAAAATATTTGTGAGGAGAAGACTTGCAAATTCTTTTAATAGACAATAGACTCCTTTCATGAAAAAAGAATTAGAAGCTCTTCAAGCTAATAAAACCTGATATTATTTGAAAACAAGGTTCCCATTAATTAATTACAAACAACTTTATAAAATTAAAAACAAAAATCGATTTTGTATTCTACTTCTTAAGAGTGGATTTCATTAATTTGTTTTGTTAGTTCTTCTATTCTATTTCTGTGTCATTGTATGATGATGACACTACCCTCAGCACAATTTCAAGTGAACACACTATCCAAGGAACTAAATATCGAAGCAAAATTCAACAATATATTTATTTGCAACTTATAGATTTACATACACTTGAGCATCACATAAGTTGCTTGCTTCATGCAGTAATTAAAAACTGAAGCTCTCACCTTGTACAGAGTTACATGTACATTTTAGTTGGCAAGTTATCAAAAAGCAGTCCAAATATTACTAAAAGCTTCGCATAGAAACATTTGGCTTCTTCTGGTTGCGACCGTACCAAGACAGAAGGTACTTCCCATTGTAGGACTGTGACCTTTTCATCGAAGAGCTAGAAGCACCCTGCAGATACCTAGTTAACCTGAAAGAAGAGCTACCTTTGGAAGTGCTTGCCAAATCGTTTCCAAAACCCCCCTTTGAAGAAGAAGAAGCATCATCCACGCCTTCCACCACTCTTTTTGAGTCACCATTAGATCCCATTGTCCCAAGAGCATGATTGATATATGCAACAGAAAAGGAATCCAGAGAAACAGATCTTCTAGGAAGAATATCTGGCACCTCTGCAACTGGGGTTTCAGTTTCAGAAACCCTAACTCCATCTTCAGCCTCCATTTGTGCTTCTTCCTCTGCCCTATTCCCCAATTCAGAATTAGGAGCACTGTTCTCCAAAATTTCCACATGGGTATGTTCAAAGGAATTCGAATCAGCAAAAGTAGACTCCAACCTAGCAGTTGCTAGGTCAGAAACAATGGGAGCCCGACATAAGGGACAATTGGTATGAGACCTAAGCCAGGTATCGATACAAGGTAGATGAAAAGCATGGTAGCATTTGGGCAAAAGTCTGAGATTCTCATCTTCTTCAAACTCGCTTAAGCAAACAGCACACTCGGTTCCTTCAATCAAACCCTCTCCTTTCTTATACCTACAAACTGTTATGGCATTGATAATCGATTGCTGAAGGCCAAGGGTGCGGATATACCATATGGGGTGATCCACCACAGCTCCATGCTCCTCATCAACAAAATCATCACCAGTGTTCTCTGGTTGGTGCCTTGATGATACCCTCCTCCTTGCGCTGAACCTGGTATAGATGGTGCGGCAACAAACAACAAAGAAAGCAGCGGTTAGAATCGCAAGAGCAAGGAACAAATAGGTGGCTATTTTGTGGCTGCTCGATTCATCTGCGCCGCCGGTATCTAGATTGAAAGGAGGAAGTTGTGGCGGCGGCAGCGCCGGCGGAGGATCATAATTAGGGTACTGGGGATTGGTGAGGCAGATCTTGAGGCAAACTCTGCAATCTGATGAGCAAGGATCAGACTCCTTCACATGGCAAAGTGAGGTGCAGAGTTCTGGCAATGGCGTCAGCAAGTTTGTGAGATGACGCAGACCCATTTCATAGAAGGGGTTGGATCGATGGAAGAAAAGAAGACCTCAAATCAGCATCACAATTCAGAGTGATGAAGATGATAATGATCATGACATCAAGTCTCAAACTTTGACTTCCAACCATACATCAGAATTTTGTCTCAGAAGATGTTCACATCGTACTGGTAGCAGTTGCATTTTAATATTTTTTTTTCTTAATTAAAATTATAAAAATAAAAAGAGATTTATTCAATAAATTGTAAAATTGACCGATTTTTTATATTTTATATTTAAAAGAGAATATTGTGTAGTGTTCGTAATTATCCTTTCTTTTGTATAATCTATTTATTTGTGCCCAAATTTAATAAATATTAAATAATGGACTACACCTGTTGGGAGGCAGGTTTTATGAGAATTTTTTACCACAACCTGCTACATATAATTAAATTAATTTTTTTAATTGTAAAAATGAAAATGTAAATAAATATTATAAAATATTATTAATAGAACAAAACTTGAAAAAATATTTAAAATTGTATGATAGAATGAGATGCGGTCATTAATATAATTTAATCTTTTATGGTGGTTTAATTTTATAATTAAAAACGTATTTGGTACAGTTGACTATTAACTAACATTAAGGTGACGCATTTACTTTTGTAACGCTCAGCACTCGTGGGTCGGCCAACTTTAACTTTAAAAAAAAAAAAATGGTTGCTTTATATTATAATAAATACTAAATGGAATTAAAAGGTCAAAGTTTTTAATTAATTTATTAAATAATATTTATTATTGAGATGATCCGTTAGCCAAAAATACATGTTAAATTTTATGAGTTGAATGTAATCCTTTAAATAACTTTTTTTTAAATATAATAATACCGTGTTTGTGTGTTCTGAAAATATAGACATAAACGAGAAAACAACGTTTGGTTGTTTGTGATGATTCTCGGAGTTTTGGGTTTTGGTTGACAGTTGGATTTCATTTTCATGACGTTTACGGTCACTTCAGTCGGAGCAGTCTGTTTCTAACTTCAATAAAATTAATTATTTATTATCACTGTATCCTAAAAAATTATTCGTTGTTACAAAAAATTACACGATTTTAATTTAATTCATTTTCTACAAGTTTACTATTTTTTTTTTCTTGTTAGGTGTTTCTTTAAGTTCACTCAGGTTAAACTATTAGAATATTTTTTTTTATCACATATATAGTCTTCAGAACTTATAAATTCACGTTAAAATCACTAAATTAGTTATATTTAGTAATTGAAAATAAAACTTTGGAGTTTAGACAGCCTATTTTGTAAGTTAGCATGCTCGTAAAATATGAGATTAATCGTATTATTTTTAAATTTAATATTGTCATTATAATCAACTCTAAATAAATATATAATTTTTTTAAAGTGAATATATTATTATAGTATAAGTAATAGTTTTAGAAATTAAAAAAAATTAAATTAAAAAAATAATGAATATTTATTATTTAAAAGTTATAAACATTATATACAAGGTAAAACTAATTTATTTATTTTATTTATTTAAAATGCATCATCTTTTTAAAATATAAAATTTTCGACTTCTTCCTCTGTTTCTGATATTGTTTATAATTGTTTCTTTGATCATAGGATAGAATCTGGGCATATGAAATATTGGTTTTGAATAAGTTTTTTTTTTTTTTTTTTTTTTTTTTTTTTTTTTTTTTTTTTTTTTTTTTTTTTTTTTTTTTTTTTTTTTTTTTTTTTTTAAATTTTATTATTATTAAAAAATAATATTATTTTTTTTTGTTTTATTTT
>Ga0099824_1000561_pt1 | contig 45043 bp, 25 predicted proteins | sample SiratrowhiteBW_FD_76837 | JGI IMG/M metagenome (GOLD analysis project Ga0099824, IMG submission 76837) | Root nodule microbial communities of legume samples collected from California, USA - Siratro white BW | ecosystem: Host-associated > Plants > Roots > Nodule | place: USA: California... | reverse complement strand
TTTTTTGTTTTTTTTTTTTTTTTGTCTTATTTCTAATTTCAATTTTCCTTTATATATATTTTTTTAATTCATGTTAGTACGGTAAAATGGTATTAGGCTAACTTAAATCTTGAAATAGTTTATTAGGTTAAAAGAAATAATTTGCTAACGTATGATCAACGGTAGAAGATGCCATATATTAAATAACCACTTATCACGTCAAACAAAATTAACATTATTAATATAAAAAATTAACAGACTAATTGCATTAGTTTAACATAAACACTTAAAAAAACAACATAAAAATGAAGATGAGCAGATAAAATGATAGTATATTCTAGCCTTAATTTTATATACTCAACAAGCACTCATGACAAGTTGATAGAAGCATTCGTGTCTGTCTTTATTAACTTTTGTAATTAGAACAAATTCATAATAGAATTTTGCATAAATACGACAATTCTTCAATAATTTCTTAATTAAGCCTACCATATATGAGACAACTTAATTTGGACACATCATTGTAATTGTCAGCCAAAGGAACCCAGGATGGTTATTACAATGCAAATGCTTAGATTAATTCAAAAGAGATAAAATGACCTAAAAGTTATTCAAAACAAGGTGCATCACAAATTTGTATAATTATGTTAATTGAATCCTCAAATGTTTTAATAATTATTATAATCAAACTATTTCATTGATCACTGCAAATAAAGCACAATAATCTGACTCTGCTTATATAAAAATGGATGGTTGATTTTCTGTATGTTTGATTATAATAAAAATGGCATATTAGTTTTTTTTTTAATAATCTATTGTGGGATGGATGGAACAGTGAAAAATGTAAATTTAGTGTATATATATATATATATATATATATATATATATATTGATAATTTCTTTCATTTTAGAATAATATAAATTCAGTTAAAAATTATAATAATAAAAAAATCGTGGACTGGTAAAATAAATATTTTGCTTTAATAGAAATAAAAGTTTCACAAATGACTCTTCTATTAAAATTTATTATACCACAACATTAGAATATTATTTCTTTTAATATAGCAAAGTCTGGTAAATAATTCTGAGTTGAAAAATTCTTACAACGTGTGGTGTAACGAAACATATATGGCTAAATACTTTCCTTCCAACTCTTGTTTTGGACTGATCTATTGCGGTGGAAAAGAAATTTAATAGTAAGTTGTAATTAAAGTTATTTATTTTTATATAAATATGTAGTGAAAATTCATTTAAAATCATTCATCAAAATAAAAAACAATTGACGTTTATTTTGATTAATTCAAAATTATTCTATCTCACTTACTGTTTATTATTATATATTAGTCAACTAATAACAATTAGTTAATTTACTATACAATTATTATTAATATTATCATCCAGTTTAAATATTAAATATCTATAAATCAGGTAATTTCAGAATATATAATAGATTAAAATATCAATATTTTGTATATCCTTTTAAATATTTTACATCCTTACGTGAGCTTGTTTCTACTAACTTAAAATATTTAAGAAAACACTTTCATATTTTTTCGGATACAACTTACCAATTATTAAAGTACGTTTAAAACTGTATTGTCATATTAAAAAATGAGTTGTAAAAGAAAAAAATTGTTATTATCATAACACTATTATAAAAAAAAATAGTTGAATTGTATTTTTAAAAGTTATATTCTGTATCAAAATAAAAGAATATGAAAGTGTTTTTCTTAGTACTATATAGAAAAGTTGAATTAATATTTTAATCTATTATATAATCTAAACTTACGTGATTTTTATGATATTATTATGTTAAATTTATGATTATATGTGTATATAAGCATGAGTTTGGTATGGATTCCGGAGTTGTACTTAGAAGAGTGTAAAAATAATTTATGTTTTTTTCTATGTATGTATATAGATTTATGAAGTTTATTGTAGTTACGAGAGGGTTACAATTAGTCAAAAGTTGTAAAACGATGTTAACATAAAAATAAGCTACAGTACACAAACTTCAAAGACCTTATCTTAAGAGTAAGACATTTATAACAGGAGTTTTTGCATGTAGAATCAAATAATAATGAATATAAAAACACATATGCTCTCCTTAAATTCTTACACATAAAAGAAAGTCAAAAAGCTTTCAAGTGTTAAATAGTATTATTGCATCTCAAAAATCACTTATAGAGAAAAAACTCATATTTGGAAATTTTTCGTTTATTTAGTGAAGTTTATACTGTAGTAGTAAGAAGTAAGAAACATGGAATTATTTCGTAAAATAAGTTATTATTGAATAATTTAAAGATATTTTATATAATTAGATTAAAAATACTTTGTGTACTCCAATAATCTAATAAAGACAAAAAAATAATTATTCGTGATTATAAAAATCTTTTACATATTATTAAGATAAATTAATATAAAACTAAAATATTTATTTCTTTTTTATTGCTTGAGTTATCTCTCAGTGTTATTATGTTAAAGTTTTAGAAAAAAAAATTCTCTTTTAACATCTAATTGCATTACCTTATAAAAAAATTTAAAACATTTTTAAAATTCTATTCAAAATTTCTCTTTCTGTAATTTGTTTTAGGGTTGTAAATTTTTTCAGTTTGAACTTTGATTAAATTAAAAAGAAAAATATTTGTGAAAAGAAATAAGTGAATTAATAAATTAAAAATAAGAAAGAAGACAAAATAAACAATATATTTATTTTCCTGCTCTCTTTTCCACTCATCTAAATGAATAAAAAATATAACAAACATATTAGTTTAATTCATTTTTCTCTCCATATTTAACTCATAATCCGAGCAAACCAAACCTATTTTTTGTATATTTACTTTTCAAATTTTCAAATAAAAAAATCATTTCATCATTAAACTTTATTTATCATTTAAATCTTTTACAGGAAAAATAACAATACATATATATGGTAATTATTTTTATACAATTTTATAAAACCAAGAATAAAAAATTAAAAATAAAAAAACATCTTCTTCAACTAAACTAATCTCTGTTTGATTTTCCTCGCCATGTTCTTCGTTTTACACTGTTCCTAATCGTCGTCTCCCTGAAAAACCCTAACTACAAAACACTCCCAATTGAAAATCACATTTCATTTCAGCGTTCCTCGATAGCACATTTCAAATTTCACGAGCAATAGTTTCGATTGCTTCGCCAGCATGACGGCTTCCAACAAGAGAAACTACAAAGAGAAACCGATTCGCCGCAAGTAAGTGTTATCCAATGCCAACGCTTTTCGCAATCTTGTTTTTCTTTTGATACGAACACATGTTATTTGGACAAAGGGTTACGTAATGTTTGGGTGTAATATCGTATTTATACAGAGAAGAAAAACCGGAAGAACCGGAGGTGCCAAAATACAGAGATCGAGCTAAGGAGCGAAGAGAAGATCAAAATCCTGATTATGAACAAACTGAACTTGGGTTTCATGCGGTTGCTCCACCTGGTACTGTGGATCTTCGGTAAAGTTTCGTTTCACCTTTCCCCAATTAAAGCACTCTCAAAAGGAATATAAACAAGCTGTTTTTCTATTTCTGTTTTCTTTTTTGCTCAGTAACTATGTTATGGTGTTTTGTAGGTCATCTGATGCGCACAAATTATCTATTGAGAAGAGCAAGTACCTTGGAGGTTTGTATTGTTCTATTATTTGTTTTCTTCCTCGCTTTGGGGAACTATTAAGGTTTGAAGTCTCTTTTTGTTGTCGTGTAAAGATTGCTGATTGCTGTTGTAGATTTATTTCATGGAGGGTTCGGTATAAGAGATTTATTTTGACTTTTATTGAAACCTAAGCATAAGATGTATTCATATTCAGGATTTAGTAACTTTCAGTTGTCGAATTTATCCTGAACATAGATGAAGGCGAGTATAAATTTCAGTACCTTAGACCTGATATCTTGTGAATAGAATTACAAGGTGCTTCGAACAAAGAATTCCCTGTGCCGCATGCCTCTATATTCTTTTCCTTTTCTGATGTATGTTATTTTATTCTTGCATGTGTTTTGACTTTCTTGCATTATAAAGGAGTGTTTGTGTCTACTATTGCTGGCCTGATTGTGGATTCATTGTATTTGTGAATGATCTTTGCTTTAGCTAAAAATTAAGCTTATATTAGAATGTTGTGCTGATAAATCTTGTTGGCTTTATTGATATTGGTTAGGCGATGTGGAGCACACACATTTGGTCAAAGGTTTGGATTATGCTTTGCTGAACAAAGTAAGAAGTGAGATAGATAAGAAACCTGATGCTGGGGATGATGCTGATGGGAAATCCAGGTAAGTTAGAATCAGAATTTTCAGTAATAATCATTGTGGGTTTATTGAGATTTAACATAGACTATAGATATCGTCAAGGTAGAGCATATATTCTTTGACAATCCTCGCCTCATGAGCTAGTGTCTGGGGTTGTGGTAGGTCTAGGCCAAATTTAAGAGGATTCTACTGCCATGGATTAAAGCATTTTTGTATTTTCTTAAATTTGTCTAATGAATTATGCCTTTAATGCGATAGTGTTTTCTGCAGGTCAACAAAGGAAGATCAACAAGTGTCAATTCGCACAGCAACTGCTAAGGTTCTTTTGCAGATCTGTATAGAATAAGAATTGGATAATACTCTAGCTATTTAAGTTTTGATATTCTTGCTACTAATTTATGAATTATTGGAGCCCATTGGTAGTGATGCCTTTAATATTTGTTTCAGTCAGTTTATCAATGGATCGTCAAGCCTCAAACAATCAGTAAGACAAATGAGATGTTCCTCCCTGGTCGAATGACATTTATTTATAACATGGTGAGAATTTCCATTTTGTTAACAATGTTTCTGGTTTTGAAAGCTCATTTTATTTGTGCTATTGTTTGCTTATACTCTTATATTCTCCTAGAATTGGTGTGGCTGTCTAATAGCATGCCAATGTGCTTTACTTGCGTCCCAAAAAATGAACATTCGGCAGTTCACTAATTTAATGTCCTGGAATGCTTCTATCCCATATGTCTGTCTATAACTTATATGTTATGTGAAATATGAGAGAAGTGAATATTGAGTGTTGAATTTGTATGAACAGTCAAGACTTGAAATTAAACCATGAAGACATTTTTTTTAAAATAGCATACTGGGGTTGTTTTACAAATTTGATAGTCAGGTGCCCATGTTTTTCCAGTATTGTAGATCAGCCAATTTAAAATCATCACGATCATAAATCATGCGATGTTGACCTGTGGCTAGTACTACATGTTGGATCTGTCTTTATTTTGATTTGAATATGCCGTAAGAATGTAATACCTGAACATTATAATGCCTGTAGTAACAACTAAGGAAGGGACCTGAGTTCTTCAGTCCACCTTAGGGATTAGCCATACTAAAATTAGGGTGATTATTTGTTTGCAAGTTCTGGGTTCATCCAATCCTTGTAGAAGATTATTCTTTTAATCCTCCGAAAACAATTTTCTGACAGAAATTCTTATTTCTAATCTGGTAGGAGGGTGGATACCATCATGATATTCCAACAACCTTGCATCGTAGTAAAGCTGACTGTCCAGTGCCAGAGGTTTATGATCTTGCTGATTCCGTTTTGACATTTGTTCTTTTGCATCAGACTACTAGTCTATATATGAACTTTCTCTTTTAACTTTGCTCTTATGTTGCACAGGAAATGGTTACAGTTAATGTTGATGGATCTGTTCTAGATCGAATTGCTAAAATAATGTCATATCTTCGTCTTGGTTCTTCTGGGAAGATCCTAAAGAAGAAAAAGAAGGAAAAGGATGCAAAAGGTAATATTGCACTGACAGATAATTTGGGAGTCTTGGTTATTATCCTCTAGATGCAAGTTCATATTGGTTAACGCAATTTTCTTTAAGACAACACTTTTGTAAGTTGGGGTGCGTTTCTATATTTTTGTTATTTAATGTGTTGATTTTGTTCACAACAATTGTTTATATATTTGCATACATATGATTTAGGTTAGAGTTCAACTGTAAATTTTTTTTGAGTTTGAGTAGCATAGGTCAGTCAGTGGGTGGGGGCATTCCTCCCTTGTTTGTTCTCAATGCTAAAAGACTATGCATAAAACCTTTGCTTTTCATGGAGAAATCAATATATAATTCAAAATGTCCATCAAGGCATCAACTGCACAGGAATAATGAAAATGCCACTGAGAAGGAAAAGAAAAATCATCAGAAAGAACAACACCTGAAAATGCCAGACAAATTTTATATGATATAGATGACCACGAAGATGATGATTGTATCCTTTATTGGTGATCTTTAAAAACTAAAATTAACAGGTTCCTGGAACTCTCCTTTTTATATGCAGGGAAGATTTTGGCTGTTGGTAATGGATATGACAAAGAGGATAAGCCATCAAAGATTGAAGGTGGAGCAAAAAATCAAGCTGAAAAAGAAATAATCCCACCTCCTCCACCTCCCATAAAGAAAAATCCTCTTCATTCAAGAGAGAAACAAGGCCCAGCTGTTGCTAGAGCAGAAGATGATGACATTTTTCTGGGTGATGGTGTTGACTATGATATACCTGGGAAGGACTTGAGCCAAAGTCCTGTCTCTGAGGACATGGAAGAGTCTCCTAGGAACAAAGAAAAGCCTTCATATTTCGAAGAACCTACTTATGGTCCTGTCCCACCTTCAATGCTTCCTCAAGGGTGGCAAGAAACTGTAAGTTAGTACTGTGTATGTGTAGTTTTGAATTGTAGGTATGCTTGGTGAGAATGATTGGAAACAAATTTCTTGCTGTTTCATCATTACATAAAATTTTATATGGACTTTGAACTATTAAGAAAATTTATATTATTGATGCTTCCTCATTTAGTTTTGTTCCGCTTGAATTATGTTTGATGGTGTATTGAGTTTCTATCTTTGATTTCACTTTGTGGTCACAGAACGGATATGATGTAATGCAAACACAAGCCTTGGCTGGCGGTTACCAAGGAGAGTGGCAAGAATACCAGTATGCTGAACAACTGGCTTACCCAGATCAATATCTTCAGCCAAATATGCAGACTTATGATGTGCAAGCAGGTATAAATCTTCCACAAGATCCACGTTTTATGACACAAGAAGAGAAGGACCGAGGTTTAGGATCAGTGTTTAAGCGAGATGACCAGAGACTTCAACAGCTGAGGGAGAAAGATGCCCGTGAAAAAGATCCCAACTTCATCTCGGAGAGTTACTCTGAATGTTACCCAGGATATCAAGAATATAACCGTGAGATAGTGGACAGTGATGATGAAGACGACTTATCAAAAATGGATATGGGTGGAAGGGTAAGTAACATCTGGCTCACTAGTACTTAATGCATTTCTTTTTATGTAGTTTCAAGTGGTGTACCACATACCACAATGACTATTATATACTATTTTTTGTCTAGAAATAACTAATTTGGAAAAAATGATAAATTTGCTTGTCTTGGGTTGGGTTATATTGTTGCCCACTTGGAAAATGAATAAAGTGGTGAAAATTTACAATATTGAAATGTGCGTTTTCAACAGGCGAAGGGTCGCCTTCACAGATGGGACTTTGAAACTGAAGAGGAATGGGCAACTTACAATGAGCAGAAGGAAGCAATGCCAAAAGCTGCATTCCAGTTCGGTGTGAAGATGCAAGATGGCCGGAAGACCCGAAAGCAAAACAAGGATCAGAAGCTCAATAATGATTTGCACAAGATCAATAAGATACTTGCCAGAAAGAAGATGGAAAAGGACACAAATGGAGAAGGGGGACACCAGTATGATGATGAACCAACACCTGGAAAGAAGCTTCGAATATAAGTTCTAGTCACCATATTGTCATGTTAATAGAATGAGATGAGAATTCCGTTTACATCTTAAGAGTAATGTATTAGTATGATCAATTTTTCTCCCTTTAATAGAAACCTTATTCATGTTTTCTATGAAAATAAATAGCACTAAGATCAACCCTATGTGTTAAATGTTGAGTCTAATATTAGCTAATGTTTATTTATGAAAAATGAGAGAACCTTGAAATCTTTATCGGAGGCTTGGAAGGTTGACTTTCGGTATCTACGTCCGGGAACTTTTATTATGGTAATTTTATCGGAAACTTTTATTATGGTAATTTTATCGGACCAAATGATCTTCTAAAAAAAGAAAACAAAGAATCTTGTAAACAAGACTAAATATTAGATAATTTTGAAGATTGATAATATCATAGAGTATTCCTATAATAAAATTCTTAATATAGTACTCCTGTAATAAAGTTCTTAATATAGGTAACATTGTTTACTTGTTGGTATAAATCACTATTTTTTTTCGCTTTTTTTATAAATATTTTTCAACACAAGATTTAAGTTGTGCACTACTTAAGGAGAAGAAAATTATAATGCTAGGAGTTTACTTGTTAACTTACATGCAACTGTATTATTATCATCCAACTTTTTATAATTACATTCTTCCTTGTGTTTAACAATAAAATTCTTATCTTTTATTTTACTACTTCTATTTATTAACTTTAAAAACATTTATTTACTCTGAGTGATAATTACTAAATTGATAAAAGCTATTCTTTGAATATGAATCCACCTATCACTAACATTAATTAAGTTTTAATAATAATCATGTTTTTTTTTTTTTTTGTATAACAACCTTTCAATTTGTTGTATATTTAGGGTACATATCAAAGAGGAGAAGAATTAACCCAATAAAAAGATATAATTTAATAATAAGAAGCCTTAGCAATATCGTAATTAAGAGTATGTCTTAAAATAAATCCTAAATCATACCAGCTTTAAAGAAAGTGACTTAAAAGTGTTTTTTTGTGATATATTTGCAATTACTATATAATTTATAAATAAATTAATTATTTTTGAACTATAATTTGTAAAAATCCTAAATAAAAATTAATTTGCCCAATTAAACAGAAACAGTCATTCATAATAGAATTGAAATTGAAGCTTTGTAATTAAAATTATTAAAGTTTAATAAAAACTTTTTCTCTCTCTCTCTCTCTCTCACTTGTGCCTTGTGTTGGGCCTTCGTTCATAATAAAACCAGTGACCTTATGTGTGCTTTTCTTGTGTCAGCTTTCTGTAACAAAGGTGGATGGTGCACCACAATTGTTAAATTTTAAGAACAGTAGCCAATACATAACTGAAAAGAAAGGAAAAACCTTTTGTTTTGATAAATACATTATTTTTTTAATTTTCTTATTTATTTTTTTAAATAAAATAGATTTGTTGTGTCTTTCCGAAAAAGAAGGAGGAATCTGTGGGGAGATGATGTGAAGAAAGGGGATAAAACTCAGTTAGAGGAAAGGAGTTTACCTATTTATCCTTTTTTTTTTTTATTGTAATGTAAGACTCACATGTTTTTGTTGATAATTATATGGTTAAAAGTGGCATCAAGAAGAACATGATTTGAATTGTGGGAACACATAATCTGTTTATGTTACTTCCTGAGTTTCATACTAATTCTATACACCTACCTTAAAGTGTCATGCATAACTACCATTAAGTAAGTGATCCTTTTTTTTTTTCTAAAAGTAACAAAAAGTTTAATTTAATCTTAATAAAATTAAGTTTGATTTTTATCATAACAAAATATAATTCATCAAATTTAATATTGAAATTCAATTTTTTACCTGTATCCTCAATTTTTGAAACTTAAAAAGCCCTTGTGTTTGTGTTAAGCCTCAGGGATAAATGAACCTACAAAACTAATTATGTCCTTGAATTCTTTTATTTATTTTATTCCATGTTTAGGTTAAAGTTTAACAAATAAACAATTTTACACCAATTAAATCAATTATCACTTTAAAGTTGATCTTATTTATGTAACAGATTGATTATAGAGAGAGTATATAATTCACAGTATTGATTAATTTTAATATAAAAATGGATGTATATAAATTTCCTTTATTTTAATTTATTTAAAGAAAATAGTGTTTTCCTTTACTCCTTTTTTATAAGTGGAGATTGGTTTAGAGAATGTTTTAAAATAGTACATTGAAGAATGAAAATTTATGAATAAGAAAGGAAAATGTTTCCCTACCCTAGAATTATTAATTAGCCAAATAAGCAATATGTTTTGGGTTATTTATCTTTTTTTTACCCACTTGTTGTTTTCTTTTACTAGTGTTGTTTATGATTTGTGCCTAGTCAAGTTCCTCTACATTAAAATATTATATGGAAACTCCAACCTAACTTGTTTGTCGGTGGTCTTTGGAAAAGTAAGACAAAGGTTGTCCCTTTTTTCTATCAAAAGTCTTTTCTTTTTTCATTCAATGGTTGGATGCATCAATAAGGCATAACAATGAACAATTCAACATGTTCACACTTGATTCAATTATGACTCCATGTAAACCATAAAAGTTAATTAAACATAATAAATCAAAATTATTTGATTTTTTAATTATTATATTACTATGTATTATTTTTTTAAAATTTTATTTAATATAATTTATTTTATATTTAAATGATATCCATAACAATATACAATAAGATTCTCTTTTTGATAATTATATTTCAAACTTTCAATATTTTAAACTCAAAACTATTATTTATGTTACCTTTAAAAATAAAAGAAATAGTAAACATAATTTAATTTTCTACTTAAAAATAATTTTACACATCACTATTTCATAATATAATTACAGCTTTTTTTCTCTTCCAAATAAATTTATATTACTTCTTAAATGTTGTATTCATTTAAATTATAAATTACAGTACTCACACTTTTCCTTTGTTCTCAATTATAAGAATTGGGTTAAGGAAGGGAAGAGTTTCCTTTTAGTTTAAATAAGCTTGACTTAAAAGCCATGATTTTCTACCCAAATATTCCATTCTATTAGTATTCCATCTTAGAAACACTTAAAATTAAGAGAGAAAAGATAAAAACATATTTCTCAAGAGAGGGAAGAGAGAGAAAAAAAAATGTTATAAACAGAGAGATGTGAAACATTAAAAACAAGTCAACTCAATTTCACTTATTTTATATTAAATTAATAATTTTATAATTCAATTCAATTTCTATAATTAAAAATTAAATATATTAGTTCATTTAAGTATATTATTTTTCAACTTTTAATTTTTTCATAGATGTTGTTCATCTATTCCATTAAAAAAATCACAATTAAAAAATATTATAAAAATAATAAATTAAAAGTTAACTTATATAGTCAAAAAACAATTAAATTAAGTATTTTCATATTATTCAAAATTATTGAATAACACTCTAGTTTAAAAAAAATCAAAATATAAACTTATATAATTAAGAATAATGGGAATAATTAGAATGAAAAAGATATGAAAGAGATTTATTATAAAAAAAATACTTTTGTTAACATATACTAAGGGAGAGAGAGAGAGAGAGACGTACATCCTAAGCTAGAGAAGTTTTGCAAGTACTCACTACTCACTGCACTGAACGTTTAAACTCCTAAAATGTTCAATTCTCAAACCTCGCCACCGCGGCTGCCGGTGATGACTCCCCCGGCAACCCCTCTCAACCACGAAACGACGTCGCACAAGAATAATCGCATAACCACCGGAGTTCCCGTTCCCCTTCCTCACTCAGTGGAAGTCATTGACGTTGACGATTTCACTCCCTCCTCCTTTTTCACGCCCATCTCCTTCCACTCAAACGCCCTCTCCGACGTCGTTTCCAAACCTGTCCACGTCATCGACCTCTCCGACACCGAGGACGACGACGATGTCCGTATCCTCAATTTCACTCCCCTAAACACCTCCTTTGGCAAACGGAAAAGGTTAAAGGGAGAATCCTCCAACGCAGTCCCCTTCGACTGCGAAATCTGCGCTGAAACAAAAACCTCCAGCCAAGCCTTCTCCATCAACGGCTGCAGCCACGTCTACTGCAACCACTGCATTGCTCTCTACGTCGAATCCAAGCTCCAGGATAACGTCGTCAACATAGGCTGTCCTGTGCCGCGATGCAGGGGATTACTGGAAGCGGAAGATTGCCGCTCGATTCTTGCTCCTGAGGTGTTGGATCGGTGGGGTAAAGCGCTTTGCGAGGCCGTGATTTCTGTGGAGGAGAAGTTCTATTGCCCTTTTCCGGATTGCTCTGTGCTGATGATTCGCGAGGGGGAGGATGAGGGTATCAGAGAATCGAATTGTCCGAACTGTAGGAGGCTGTTCTGTGCGGTGTGTAGAGTACCCTGGCACGAGGAGATGAGCTGTGAGGAGTTTCAGAAGCTGAATGCTGAAGAGAGGGGAAGAGAAGATGTGATGTTGAGAAACCTTGCTAAGCAAATGATGTGGAAGAGGTGCCCCACTTGTGGCTTTTACGTTGCCAAAACCTCTGGCTGCATGTACATGAAATGCAGGTATATTCAGACTCTTGTTTTTTCAGTCATGCTTCTCTGTTTTCTGCATTGGGAACTATTGTTTTCTTATCCTAACAACCATGCTAATCAGAACTTTTGTGTGAATTTCAAAGAGAATTAACAGGTTTGGCTTGGCTTCAACCCACCATATATGTAGTTTTTGTTGGGTAAATTTTGAACATCTCATTGAAAAGGACAAAATATGGCATAGTTTGTCCATAGTTATCATTTATAATTGTGAACATCCTCAGGGTACCTGTTTCTTCAGCTTCCTGGTTCATTTCACTCTTTAATCTTGTGTCAAAATCAGGAAAATCAATCATGAACAGATATTTTAACACATATTTCAGGGTTTTAAATTTTTATGTTAACATGTGACCTTGTTCTAATTTGGTATCACATTTTTTAACTCGGTTTTACTGTGGTTCATATTAAGAACCATGCATGACTATTGATCAGTCTGTTTTTGCATTCTTTTTCTACCCATCTACTTCTCCCAATAAATTATTGTTTTAGGGTTTAGGGTTTATTGGTAAAAGTGATTACTTCTTTTTATGTTGATTTGGCTTGACATTCTTTACAAGGAGGGTATCAGCTTGCAAAGGGTTAAGATTCATCATTCATATAATCTTTCCCAAAGCATAAGTATTTCATCTGCTGCTACTGGAGAAGTGAGAAGTGGAAAATTCATGGATTCATGTCAATGGTTTATAATATATTTATGAATTTTTGTTTAATTTTATGTTTCAGATGTGGAAGTGCCTTCTGTTACAACTGTGGGGTTCTTAACTCAACTTCCTCCCATCTCTGCTTATCCTGTAGACGCTAATATTATTTTGACAGCAAGGAGGTTTCAAACACATCATCTCATGGAAACTAATCTAAACTCTTCTCTGATACCTCTCACTTACTGACTTCATTATATATACATTAGTATTATTCTGTACAGTTTATAATTATTAACTTTTTCAAATGTTAGAACACAATTTCTATATGTTTTCAGTGTAATTTATGAATGTGTGAGACCTATGAATTTTTTACAGCTCTAAGGTTTATTTTCTCTTATTTATTTATTTTGTCTAAATAGTTTGAATAGGGAGAGTTTGATCAGTCCTAGTTGTTAAAAATGCCTTCGGGTATTGAATATAAAGTAGTTCTTCCTTTGCATTTAAAAAATACCTAACAGAAGAGCTGTTGAAATAGTCCGCCTTTAAAGAGATGTAATTGACTGAGTATTTTTTTTAACAGAATTATTTTAAATCCATGAATGTAATTGTAATGTGTGTAACTTACTTTAAACTACAACAAGAATTAATTTTGAAGTTAGAACAAACAAATTCTTCCATTAACTTCGGGTTAACCATTAGTTACCTTGCCAAATAATATAATATTATGACTACATTAATAGTTAAGCTTTTGTTTGAAACTAATTTTTAGTTTAATTAAAAGAATAAGTAATGACTTAGTTTGAACTATTTTGAATTAATGTATTATTCTAATGGAGTCTATTTAACTGAATTTTTTATGACTGAAGTTTAAATAGTTGTTGGTTCTCTTTTCATTTTTACAGGAAAGGGGAGAAAGTTTCATGTACATGTTAAATAAAACATCACATTCATGATAAATTAAAATAAAATTTTGAGACAATAAGCACGTTCATATATAAATGAAAAAAAAATAATTTTACTATCACTTTTATTTCTTATCTTGAATCATAGACTTGAAGGAATGTATTATATATGGAGATTATGAAGGGGTTTTACTTATTCTTCTTGGAGATTGTAGGAGAGTACACTCATTTGTAGTTATTATGTTAGTTTTCTGAAGAAAAGTGGGACCACATTGAGAATTATTCGAAGAGCACTATCTAGGGTGGAAGGATTGTGTGTGTACATTTACTTGTACACATAGGTTAAGTTGTACTTTTTTACTTCTAATGTTAAAAATATCTTATAATGCAACTACACATAAATAATTATAAAGATTACATAATGGAATATAAAACTTATAGTTTTCATATTTTAAATATAATAAATGAATAAAATAACAACTAAACCCTAGATAAAAAAATAAAATAATATCATACTAAATATATTTCATTTTAGTTTCTCTTGTTTTTTTTTTTAATCTAAATTACTCTCATTCTGATTTCTTTCTCACTTCTATTTTTTTTTTTTCAATTTCACTTCTTTTTTTTTCATTTAAATAAAAGGTTATTACAAATTAACAAATAATTAGAATCATGTTATGATGGTTCATGCAATTTTTTACTCACATTGAAGAATTTAATAATTTTTCTTGTTTGTTTTACTATTACTTATAATTATTTTAATTTAAATTTTAAATATAAATTAAAGTTAATAATAATAATATTGCAATTTACATAAGTAACAGAGATTTGATTGATAAGAAAGATAATGACGCTTATTCTTTTAGTTTAGTTAATAGATACACTGTTAGTATAACAGTAATTAATTTTTCTGACACTTTTTCACCAGATGTCAAATATTGTCCCAAAATATTGAACCCTACAATACCCGTATATTCTTAAAATGGTAGATTATTTAAAAATTATACATAGATATATTTTAAATAAAATAAAATAATTAATTATATATTATCTAATATTATTTGATTATAAGAAAAATAATTATATTTTTGACAAATAATTTTTATAAAAATAGAAAAGATAATTAATTTAAAAATAAATAAATAAAAATTAATATTCTATTTTTGTGAAAATTAATGTGGAACCGAACAAATATCAATTTAACTCATTCAAGCACCCAAACAATAATAAGTAAGTTTCTCCCTTATTATTACATGATACAAATGTTGTCTTCTCATATTAAGTAATGAAAGTCTATTTGAATATTAAAAAACACTCTTTTATTTTAAATAGAAAATAGTTATTTTTGTAATAACAGGTGTGTGTCATGCACAAGTATTAAATTTATACTTTGTAATTGTTTTATGAATTTAACTATGTTTTTAATCTTCAAAATTTGTAATGGCTCCAATTCTAAAATAGTCCCAAATTGACATTATCCACATATAAGTATATATTACAAAAATATTCAAAATCACTTGTTATATGCTACTACTTCTAGTAAAAATCTATATCTAACTTACATAGATTCAGGAGTTATGTATTGAGTATTGTAATATTCAGTGTATAGATGTTACGAAATGTTAAATTATAATTTGTTAGAACTTTTTAAAATGGACAATATTTTTTTCTTCTTAAATTACAAAAATTTAAAACTTAAAAAAAAAAACCTTTTTTAAAAACATACTAATATTAAAGTTTATTAAGATATGACTATTTGGTTAATACTTTTGTATGATAATAGAAATTTAATTAAATATACATAATATATATATATATATATATTAAATATACAGAAAATAAATAGATGGAGAGGTAGTAAGCGAAAAAGAAATAGAGTAAATTGTTTGATTGGAAAATAAATAAAAAGAAAATAGCGTACAGAATAATTTTTAAGATTAGCTATTTTAAAAACTAAGTATAATTATTTTTATTACTATTACTATTACTATTATTTTATTTATGAATTTTTATATTATTTTAAAATTATTTTTAATTTTATTATTTTTGAGAAAATGAAGTTATTATGTTCTGTATAATCAATTATGACAGCATTAGCATTGTAATTTTATTTTCCATTCCATAGATGCTTATTCTAGGACTCAACACTTTTTTAGTATTTACTCACATCTCCACCCCTTTTAAATACCCTACTTTTACTTTTTTTTCCTTCTTCTCCTTCACTAAATAAAACATGAATTTATTGTAATTTTTTTTTTATGAATTTGATGATGATTTTAGATTGTCACGAAAACATTTATAATCATAGGAATTAATAATGTACATCAAGAAATTTGTTCAATCACCATCTTGTCTCAACTCATACTAAAGAAATGTGCAAATTTTAAAAATAATAATAATTGCATTGAATTCCAAAGTGTAGCCAAGGTGTATGAAGACACTCATTCTTTCTAGGCATGGGTACCTTTGGCAAAATAAAATAAAAAATAAAAAAACTCTAAAGCTTCAACATAAGTGAAACAATCTCAGTCGTTAGAACCTAGCCTTATGAATTGACACAGACAAGTCTGAGCACATAGGATATGTAAGTAAATCTATCTAAACACTTGTCATGTACATTTTTTCTCTTACAAAAAAACAGCATCATTTAACCTGTTAATAACCATTTGCAGTTTTTTGGGACTTTTTACTGAACTTTAAGGCACTGCAGCGAGGACATACATATTCCAGTCCATCCGTTTTGGCATAGTCCTGCCATTCAATATAAAGTGGTCAGAAATAAGGATAAAGTTTGCATCTCATATTCCATTCAATTACAATCTGAAGCTATGCACAAAATATATGCATACATTGAATGACACTGGACACAATCTGGGAAATGGAAATCATTTCTTTCTTTACTCTTTTCCATCTCAATTTTACATCACACCCAAAGGAGCAATGGAAACAATTACAAAACAGAAAAGTGTTTTAAAATGTGAGTGATCCAAAAAGCTAAAAGAAAAAAGTCCCTTTGAAAGGCTTTTACCTGTCATGCATTTATTTGATCTTTACACACTATAGCAAAAACTTAGTAATACCTTAAATGCTCCAAGTCCCTGCCGCCGATCACAGCCAAAATGAGCCCACTCACCACATACACCACAGTTCACCCAGTCACCTGCTGCACTACTGTTGCTCCAACAACAAAGGTAAATAATAGTCAATAAGACAAGTTGGTCACCTCCACATCCTACATAGGTACAAAGAGACAGCAGAGAAGGCAGACCTGTGACACATCAAGCAGCACTCTCCGTCCACATCATCGTGAGCTAATTCATATTCTAAGAGATAAGTTTCGTAATGTCTTTTGAGTGTATTGCCAACACCCTGATAGCAAAAGGAAATAATTAATGTCTCCAAGAATGCATAGAATGTGGATCTAAAGTATTTGTAAAACACAACCAGAAGGAAACTGTGATATATCCCTTTTAGTCATATAGGTGTATAAATTTTGCATAAAATTGTGGACAAATTCAATTCAAATTTCCTGTACTGCAAATGGCAGGAGTCACATGCTACTGTTTTTGTATAATTTCCCTACCAAAGCTGAGAATGGGTCATGCAACTTGCATAGCAAGCGATTATAGCATAGGAAGTATTTGTTTACTCATATACATCAAATTTAAGTAGGTGTCTACAAAGAGAGCTTAATACTAATAATGACTGGTAGAATCCAATGGCAAGGTATGGATGGAACTTGAGTCCACACATTGGAAGTATTGGATTCTAGTGTGGGGTCTATAAAGTCTCTGTAGTCTCCACTCCAACTACAATAGCTAGCTTTTGTGGTGTGGTTCACCTAAGTTTCTTATCAATGACACTCACTAGTGCATTAATACAACAATTGCTGCCCACAAGTAATGAGAGAACATAAATGCAAAGAAAAAATGAGAACAGAAACATTCATCTCAACAAAAACTGCAAGATGCCTGATTAGGAAGGGATTGCTAAAGTTCGTACCTATAGAATTTGAAATATATGTCACTAAGATGTATGAGCAAAATATGCCATATCTGAAACATTCGTCTCAACAAAAACTGCAAGATGCCTGATAAGGAAAGGATTGCTAAAGGTTCATTCCTATAGAAAATTAAAAATATACTATCAACTAGCAAGAGGGGAATGATCTGTACTCTAGTAAAATTGTAGGCCACATTTATGAAAATGATCTTAGCCAATACATATGCACATGTAATGAAAGGAAATGTCATGTTAAAGGAAAGACAAAAATAAGTTCAGGATCCATACAGTCATTCTATTTGTCAAAGTGTGATTCCGCATCTTTGAGAAAACTTGCCCTTTCCAATTGATACCATTTCCAACATGAAAACCTCCTCTTGAAACCACCTGAAATACCCAAGTGTCAAGTTACAGTTTGTACTTTTACACTACTATTCTGCACTACACATTTAGCTTTAAGTATTAAAATGTCCTACCTCCCTGTACAAGTTGAACAAGTCAAGGCGTTTCGCATTCAAAATGGCATCAGGGAACTCCGCAAGTCCGCCTTGTGGAATTAGACGATTATGACCCCGAAGGATCAAAAACTGCATTACATCCCTCAAGAATTCCTCCTGCCAGAAAATGCATCGAGGAGAAACAAAAAAAGATAAACTTGGGATTTAGATTTGACATAAAATGCATTAATAATTTGATAATACAACATTTGATGCAAAAACCAATGGAAGTAGCAAAGGTCAACAAGAAAAAAAAAAAGTGTAAACCACCTCTGAGCAAACACGTATAGGAGCTCTGTCACAACCATGCTTTTTCATAGGTAATGGATTCAAAGAAATAATCTGGTTAGCTTGAAATGAGTTCGACACAGATTTCCTATTTGAAACTGAAGTAGGGCCTGAAACATTATGCTTATTAGGAGCAAGCGGCTGACTTGATTTTCCATGGTCTCCATCATATCTTGCACCCCCAGAGAAACCAGAAAAGGGGAGAATCTTTTGTCTATGAGATTGAGGTATTGGCCTCATAGCAGCAAGATTTAATTTCTGTCTGCGAACACCAACATCTTCAATTCCCCGGCCACTAGGATTGATAGACTTTGAACTAGAGCACGGTTCAGATCTTTTCCGACTGGGTGGTGGAGGTTTCAGCCAACTTGGAATTGCAGAGAAAACTTGTTCGTTAGGACAGTTTTCTTTCTCCTGCCTAGTACAAAAGAAAAGAAGGCGCTCAGCATCATCTTTATTAAAAGATGCAACTGGCAATCCCTGAATGCTAGCAATTCCCAACATAACTAGGCTACGGTATGACAAATTGGATGCAAGCTGCCTCAGAACCTGTGCACAAATATGAAAAACCCATCAATCAAAACATAAGGTTTCATTATTCTAAAAGAAAAAAAAAAACTAAGTCCAAATGTTCCAAGCAGCTAAGTCATCATCTAAACAAACTGAAACAAAACCTCCATCTAAACCCCTTGGTTGTTAAAAAACAATTTTTAAGGGCCATTAAATTATATTTTAGAAAGCTTTAACTGACACAAGGAATCTTAAGAAACAACATTTAACCTGTGAAGCCCATGCAGGTACTCGCACACAAACTTCAAACACACTAGATCCACAGGCTACAGAGGCAGATCTTCGAGGCTCCAAGGAATGTGATTTACTTTGTTCATGATTAGGAAATGCCTGAACAAGTTGACTCTTCTCAATAAGCTCTTTCTTAATATGATTCTCCAAAAGCTGAGCGTACAAACAAAGGAGAGAAAAAAGTGATGGGTAAGCAAAAACATTTTGAAGGGCATATATGTAAAAAAGCCAAACACTGACAGCAAATTCACCCGTGCCTGATCATTAAAACAAGTGTCTGCACTACCAGACACCAAAAGTGATATATGAGCAGTACTACATGTGGATATATCACAACGCATAGTCACTACACCACGTGAGAATGTTCCTGCTTGCAGAGGTGGTGGTGGAGCACTATAAAATATACAACAGTAAAAGAAATTAATAAACTGCATAAGATGCTAATAAAAGATAAAAATTAAAAACAAAATATTAGTTCCAAATTAGAGATTAATTGAATGTGGATGTGTTTGACATATTTTCCACCGAATGCTAAAAGGTGATGCAGAAACACATCTCTCTGGAGTCAGAACCTTCAAAATACCTAGTCCTGTTGTGAAGTTTGCATCCACGTATCTGAGAAAAAGCCAAAGTAGAAACAGAAAAATATACATGAGTAACAAAACAATTAAATGAAACGGTTAAAGTAACTAAATATTAGTAAATCTCCCATTCTAGTCCCTGAGATTGTAAATCTCTGTCATTTTAGTCCTTGACATTGCATAGTCCTCATTTAGGATCCTTACTTTGTATAAATTCATTCATTTTAATCTTTTTCCACAGTCATTGGCACTTAGACTTGGTAATCTTGGTTTTGAAGGAGGGTTACTTTGGGTTTGTTAACGGTGAACCTGATCCCATGTATGAACTAAATGGTAGTTGCTTTGATATGAAATGATCTATGCATATCTCTTATGTATTATGTAGATTATATTGTCTAAACAAGGTGAAAAATGCCATAAGATCTATCTACATTCTTTGATATGATAATATACTTTACATGTCGTACAAAACTATATTCAAAACCAAATTCAATACAACATTCCTAAAGCGAAACAAGCAGAATTTCACCACAACTTAGCCTTAGTAATTACTTAAATTGATTGAAGGGTCAACATGCAATTTCGTATGGAATAGTAAGAAAAAAAATATGATCTAGCACCCAGAAAGCAACAGCAGATAAACCAAGAAATCCAAGTAAACACAATCAACAAACTTACTTCTGTAAATAGAAGAGCATTGAGTCCATCCTCTAATGACCCCAACAAGCAAGCATCCTTTTTGGAGGGGGAGAGTAAAAGAAATGGAATCAGTTTATAACAGGCAAATCACATGAGAAGAACTATTAGTAATAACAAAATGAAAATGAACTAAATCAGCTATACAGGCCTACCAATGTACAAGGAACTCCACAAACAAGAAATCTCATGTTCACATCATCATCATATATCTTTACAGCAGAAATAGTCTCAGGTGAACTTTCCTCTTCCTCTTCCTTCATGTCTGCTACAGATGGACTAGTATCAATGTTGGGAGGCACCCCAAGAATTTGTGGCCCAAGCTTACCAGCACCCTTCTGGCTGTTGGAAGGTAAGACATTGTTTTGTATACAGTATAGTCTAAAAGATGCCAGAGCAAGCTGGAAAGCATCCCATGTATGACTGGATGTACTACAAAACATAATATCAACCATTAGAACCACAACATTAAGGGATACATGCATGTTATGGTGATTAGTCAAGTAACTTCTAACCAATACCCAAGTAAATAACAAAAGTAAAAAAGAAAAAAAAAAAACTGCACCCAATTGTTTGAACTTGCTACATTACAATACATAGACCAAAATACAAAAAATTTCAAAACATTTTTGTGTCACCATGTCTCATGTCTGCTTCAATGGTAGAAGACAAAATTAGTAAATGAGAAATGTGATTACAGTCATTAAACCCATTTTTATCCAAGAAAAAACAAAAGCACAACCAGAGTAAAGCATGACACCCAAGATGATAGACGACCATACCTCTGTGCTACTGAGAGAAAAGAATGACGAAAATGTGAAGCTGCATACTTTGAAAAATCATTTTTCCAATAGATAGTGTATGGAACTCCCTGCCAAACAAAAAACCTTTATTCAATTATTCTTCATGATAAAGGAACATAAAAACCAATATATTGCATCGTCACATCTTGAACGTCCTCATTAAGCCAGCTAGTTTAACCCATAATTACAAGGTTCGCAATTATCCAATACAAGGTAATGGATACATTAACAATAAAACAACTTCATCAAATTAAAGATTACATGATCAATAAGCAAATTTGGGAGTACTGGTTCCACAAATTGGTACCCAATCAGCCTTTTCAGTTTGTAGGGATAACTAATGAATTATAAAACTATATTCGGTTTAGTCACCACTTCATTAATTACTTTAAACCAGCAAGCTTAAACCAGCAAACTTTAGTTTTCATATCAAATCTGATCTAAAATAAATAAAAAAATACCTTATTACGGAGTGCCTCCGCCAATTTCTCTCCCTTGGGAGTTTCCAAATAAACCTGCAACAATATCATGAAATATTGAACATCAAAAAATACACTATCTGTGTCAAACAATCACAGAACAAAATCATCCACACAAGACTCACGGTATTAGGTAATTTGGAACCAAATAATCCACACAATGCTTCTGGGGCAGACAGGTCAAAATCCTCCCATACAAGGGGCCCAATTTCTCCCCTATCTTCTTGCAGCTGACCTTGCAGGTAAACAAAATCCGGCTGTAGTTGTTCAAGAGCTCGACCGAGTTCATCAGTACTAGGTTTGATCAATAACTTGACCTAAATTCACACACAAGATTAAAATTCCACTTCAGAATATTTTTCTCTCACACAACCAACAGTGAACAGAAAAGAAAACAAGACTAAAATTTGCATAAATAGAAACTAGATGGTCACCTCAAGACTGCCAGAGGAAGAAAGCTCTGGAAAGGGGTAAGGAGGTTGATCCTCAGAAGCAGCACTCTGCTTCTGCTTTTGCTTAGTGTCTCTTGATTTACCACTCAGGACAGCAAGGAGACTACAATGTCTTGACGCACCCTGAGAATGGAACATCATGTATAACCAAACTCCTCCAAATACATATATAGAAAAAAGACACCACCACCACCACCACTCGTCACAACTAACAAAACACTACTACAATAGCTTCTACTCTCCCCACCCAATGCCTCTTAACGATTCTACATGATAACAAATCCAACCAGAAAGAAGATAGGAATAAAGGTTTTAGCTTTGTCCCGAAGGAATTGGGAACAACAACACAACTCTGAGGAGATTGAAGAAGAAAAGAGAACGACCCAGATCAAATTGAGGCGAGAATCAGCAACCAAATTGGTCAAATTCCGAACTTGGCGAAGAACTCAGGAGGAAAATCCACACCCCAAATCGAATCAATGTCAATAAAGTCAAGAACGAAAGAGTAAATTAGGAACCCTACAAATAAACCTCCCGAATCGCTCTATCATCCACCAAACCGAAAGCCCATTTATAAATTCAAATATTACTAAAAGTATTTAATTGGGAAAAAATATTAAATCAAAATCAAAGACCTTTTTGTGTCTCGGCACAGTCCCAAACTTCTCCACGCCACAACACCAATTGGGTCAGTCAAAGTAAACCAATAACTGAACATATACAATAATATTACAATTACAATAACTATACAAACATTAAATTCGCCCCCTTTATGTACGATCCTAATTAGATTAACCTTTTGACGATTCAAATCAATAAATCCAAGGAAAATAGAATAAGGGGTGGCCAAAATGATAAAGTTTGTTATTATGATTATAAAATAAAAGGAACAGGAAATGTCTTTCACACATGATTCGATAACTTTTGAAAACGTAGGACGATAGAGATGACGATGCCAATTGCATAGGATATTATAATTACTCAAACCAACAGGATTCACAACTTGGTTTGTTTTATCTTTTGGTTCAAAGAACTGAATTATGTTATGTGCATACCACGCGCACACGCTCTTCTGCTGCTTTCTTAATTCCTTTTCTCTTTCTGTTCCTGCTTCTTTCTCCCTCACTCACTCTCTCTCGTGATTCTCTCTCAGCTTAATCTTTATTCTCCCACTGTTGGTTGGTACTCTGACGCGGACACGACATACCAAAAAGTACAAGCAAATAATCTCCGAGGACAAAATAGACAAAATACAGAGGTGGTTGAGTTGTTGTAAGCATAACTAATCTAAAAGGTTTTTACTGAATACGTACAAATTGGAAATGGTTGAACAATTTTTTTGCAGTTAAAACAGTTGGTTCAACTATCTTTTAAGTATTTATTATTTTTTGAACATTTTGTAAATCAATTGCTTTTAAGAAACCTTAAAAATTGTTAAGTTTCTAGCTGAGTAAACTTCCATGTTTGTTATTAACAAAACAGATAAAAAGGATTTAAGAAAAGACAACAAGGCAGAAAGCTCTGCCCAATGTTTCAATACATAACATTTGATAACTTATTCTTCTACATATTGTCAATAGGCTTGAAAAGTTAAATTTTGAAGTTTCTCATGTTTGTGTAATAATATAACCACAAATTGTAACCTTTTCAAAATTACTTGTTAAAATTTTATTAATTGTTGTTATTATTGAAAAAAAAATGTTAATATATATATAGAAAAAGAGTTGTCAAAACATACTTTTTCTTTAATTTTTGTGAAGAGCTTCCCTAATCTTATATTTAAGATTTTGAATTTTATATTGTATATTTCATATTTGTACTTTATATTTCATATGTTATATGTTAAATTTTATATTTATCAAAGTTAAATATTTTTTATTTGAATAAACTTAGTATTATTTATATGAAAAAAATATATACTTATTGTATTTGCTTCATGTCAGAAGGACCAAAACAAAAAGTAAGATTTTGCGTTGGGGAGAATATGACATACTCCTTTACAGAAATTAAATCAGTAGTAGGAAAATAAAATTAGCAAGGCTTGATAGGAAAAATAAAATTTTGAAATATGAAAATCAATTTCTAATAAAGGATAGATTTTTGAGAAGTAAATATCACAATCACTGAAATTTCTAACTTATTTTAGATGAATATAGGTTTATTCTTTCTTAAAAATGGTTGGTTTTAAGGTTTTACATCTTAGATGTGTATTTAGAATGAATTTTGACCTGATACTATTTTCAACATCCTATTTTTAAATTTATAAAATCTATTTTGAAGACTTTTGAGAGTTTTTCCCACTAAAATTTAGATTTATTCTTAAAAAAAAATAAAAGAAACTTCATTTTCAAATGATTTGAGATTTTTCAGTGTGTTCTAAATCAATTTTGAACTCTCTTTAAGATAAAACCAAAATATATTCATTTTATGTTTCATAGAAATTATTGAATTAGTAAAAAGACCAAATTTGCAGTACATGACTTTTTACTAGTGAGAATTTTTGGTATGGAACATTTTCCCACCAGCATTGTATCACCAAACTCTAGATGTTTATTAAATATAATAATCATACAAATTTCACACCTCTTTTAATATCATTAGGTTCATTTTACTCAAAATTTATTCATCTTAATGTCTAAAAACTTAAATTTTTACTCTAAATTATTTTTGTGGTGAAATTACTTTTGAAAATCTTTCCTTTTTGTTTTTAGGACTTATGAAGTTATTTCTGTTAAAATTACAACTGTTTAATTCCCCAATAGTCTAGGAATATTGGACAATCCTTGTATTAAGAATTGTGATTATAATAGATGTGAGAATTAAAAATGACTATTTTTTATTAAAATATCATGTTAAATATATTCATTATTCATACCAATGACCAGACTTATCTATGTCTTAAAAAAACTATCTTGTTAAATATTCTCAGTCAATATTTACTATAAAGAATCATATTTAATAAATTATTTAACTTTTTATTTATCAAATTAATATCAAAGAAGTTCTATAACATAATTTTTTTCAAACAATTCATCCTTTTACTTTTACTTTTACTCTAAGATTTATTGATTCAAAGTTTGAAATAGTCAGTAAACAACGTGGTTCTCTTCACAGGAATTTACATACTAAGATAAAAAAATCAATTCTCGACTCTACATGTGAAGGGATAATTTAGTAAAAAAAACTAACAATCTATAAACCTATATTAGTTTCTCATATATGAGATTCTTTATTCTCTAAGATATATAAGGTTAAGAAGGATAACGAAGTAAAAAAAAAAACTTATGGGTCACTCAAAAATCGTAACCTAACCATTAATCATCAAGGTTGAAGTTCAAAATTCAAAATCTTCCTCTTTCCTCACTGAACTTCATTTTTTAATGTATTAGTTCAAAGAGAATATAAAACTAGAAGAAAGAAAAATATTTTATTGTAAGCAAAAGCTTTAAGATTCAGTGTTTTAAACCTTTTTTACTCAATTTTTGGAAGAAAATCTCCAATGGAGAAGGAAGGAGAGTTACATTATGAGATTTGTAGAGAGAAGATGAAGAAAGGATGGAAGAACAGAGATAGAGCACAGTGATTGTTTTGGTGGAAAAGAAGAATTCAAGATCTCCAGTGACACCCCTGCGATCTCTAAACACACACCTTCACTATCATGTTTTTATTATTTTATTTTTCACCCATCCCTTCTATGACTATCTGTACAATCTATGTAAAACACATAAACTATATTACACATATCAATAAATAAATTAAAACTTAAACATTCATTAAATTTAATTATCACTTATAGATTAATATCACACACTTATATCATACATTAAAACATAAAAGCAAATCCTGATATGAAGAGCTTTAATTTTTTTTTTTAAAAAAAAACATAATGTTCTGATCATTATAATTTGTGGTGCAGGTATTTAATAATTTTGAAATATTACATATTAGAAAATATAAATATACTTCCTTATTTTAAAAATATGTATGTCCGAGTTGAAAATTAATTATAAAACGTTAATAATGATTAGATATCGCTTATTAGTCACCTTGACCTTAGAGATTGAAATGAAATTAAAAATGTTCTCGAGAGGTTTGTTCGTAGTTGCTCACCTATTCCTTTACACTAAAATAAAAGAAAGTTTAACATATATTGATTTCATGAGATGAAAATGCAATTTTCTGAAATAGGGAAAAAGAGTTGGGGTTTCGTATCATAGTTCACAGAGTACAGAGTAAAAAAAAACTAACTGTTACAATGATTAGATTCACTACACAAAAAAAGACTTCTACACTCTATTATCCTTACAATTGATTTGTTTTGCAATTAAATTTAAAATTATATTTTATTAAATACATGAACTCTAAATTATACATGTGATAGCTTATAAAAGGTTCTCTCATAGGAAAACATTGAACCTAATATAATATGGAAGAGTATGTAAGTTGTTTCCATTTAAAAATTGAACTGCAAGCTAATTGTGGTAACTGATAAAATTGGTTCTATGAAGAAAAACGTTGAAGCTAATATAACGCTATAATTTATTTTATTTATCTATCGTTTTTTAAGTTTTTTAGTATTATGTGTCAACGTCATACATATTAAAATATTGGCATATCTTATATCAGTTACGATAATACATAAACAGTGAATTAATGCTATATTATAAACTGAAAACTAATTTTTTTAAAAAAAAAGGTTAAACAAAATTTCATAAAAAATAAATAAAAAATTAAGCCGTTAAAATTTTAGGAGCAACTCTGATGAAAGAAAAAAGGAAATTAGTTTTCTGCAACTGCAACATAGAACACTAATATCTCAATCAGTGACACAAAAGGGTCCTCTCCTGTTTTGCAGTGAAGTAAAAGCAATATAAAATAAAGAAAAAAAAAAACTAATTGCAATCTCAATGATGGTATACCTTCATGTCCTTCTGAAAATGCTATTCATGCAATCAAGATGAATGAATATCCTGCAACAGTAATCAAATGAAACTTTTATAAAACTCTGAATCAGCACTAACTATTCTGCTTATACATCTCAAACCCCGGAGAGCCATCGAAACATTTCACCAATTTCATCCCCCAAACGGTTGGCCTCCGCATCGTAATCTCCACCGTGAACCACGTCATTTCGGCGACTACTCCCAGTAAAGAAACTTCCAGAACTTCGAAACGACATCGTATTCGAAAGACGATCCACGTAATCCTTCAACCAGCCACTACCGTTACTACTTCCTCCACGCCCTACTTCAGCAGCCAAGCTCGGCAGAGAATCTGCCGCATCCACAGTAGCACCGTCGTGTTTCTCGCCAGAAACGCTTATCCGGATTGCATACTCGAAAGCAATCTCAACCTCAGCCTCAGCCTCCTCGTCAATGAAATACTCAAAAGCGCCAACAGAATAGGACCTCCCGCGCATTTCCTCGCCGGCCTCCATGGAGTGGCGGCCGCTGCCGCTGATGTTCCCTATCTCAAGCCGAAAGCTCTCACTGCCGCCGGCAGACGACGCTCGGAAGACCTTCCCAAGGTCGGACTCCGACGCACCGACGGCGGATCGGCAGAGCGGACACGTGAGGTTCGATTGGAGCCACGTGTCGATGCATTCAGCGTGGAAAGCGTGGCAGCAGAGAGGTAGCAAGCGGAGAAGGTCGTGCTGCTCGAACTTCGATAGGCATACAGCGCAGTCCGCGCCGCCGCCAGAAGCAGCGGAGCGGCGTGTCACGGAAGAGAAGGAGAACGCCGGAAGAGAGCCAACTATGGAAGGCGAAGCGTTGTCTGACGATATCGGATTCCTGGAGGAGGATAGTGAAGCGGATGAGGGAGAGATACGACGGAGGAAACGGTTACGGTAACGGAGAAGGAAATAAATAGCTAGAGAAACGGTAACGGCGAGGAGAAGGAGCGTTAGGGTTAAGAGAGTGATGTGTGATAGAGACGATGGGTGGTTGTTGGGTGGAGAAGTAGTGCGCGTGTATCCGACGACGTTGAGAGAAGAAACAGAATTAGGAGAAGCCATTGAGCGTTAGAGTTTGTGAGTTTGTGAGGAGGAATAATGATGGTGGCATGTAATGTGTTATTGTTGTTACGTGTTTGATTTTGTTTGTGTTGTGGAGAGTAAGGCAGGGAGAGAGAGAAAGAGGAGGTGTTGGTTGTGGTTATAGTGGTAAAGTTGGTGAAGGGTGATGGCATTGGTGTGTTGTGGTTTGTGAGCAGGTTGTGTGGGAGGTTTGTGCTGGATTGGAGGTCTTTGAGTTCTTGTCCTTTTCCCAAAAGTGGCCACATCCTATATTTGTTCATTTCCTTCTCCCATATCAATGCTCCCATTTTCTTACATTTTCTTCACTTTTCCCCTCTAGGTTTGTTGTAACATTTAAAGCTATTTATTTCACCAATTTAAAAATTAAATTGTGCTTAATTAAAATGCTCTATAGTGAAGTGACTGAAAATGTTTTTTTTTTTTCTGTAGTTGAAAATAATCTACTGCAAAGAAACAGTGTTTGTGTGTAATATTGTAATATATTTTTTTATTAATTTATTCATGCTTTTAGCATATATTTTGTTTATGTCTTTATCATTTTCATCATTTGAGGCATGTCTTTCTGAATGCAGAGTGTTAGATAAAAGAAACATATGTATTAAATTACAAATTTAATTTTCACACGTTGTTGGCTAAAGATCTTTACATTGTCAATGGAATACAAATTACTCTCTATATTAAATTTAAATAATTATTATAAATTTTAATATCCTTATCATATGTAAAAACTATATTACTCTGTAATTGGATAAAAATGTAAAAGAATTGAAAACTTTAATATGTTAATTATAATTAAATTCCTACATTTTTTATAAGGACTTTTTTTATGAAATATTTTAGTAAGTTTATCAGAAATTCATTAAATAAGCATTTATTGAAAAACATATCCCTAGGTTGACAACAAACTTAACTTAAATCCGCCTAATATTATTATCAATATTAATAATAATAATAATAATAATAATAATATTATTATTATTATTATTATATTTATTAATAATGTTAATGATAATAAATATAATAGTTATGATAATAATAATAATAAATATATTATTCAAGGCTTGTATATATTATTAAAGGCTTCTAGATGTCATCAATACTAAAATGAATTAATTATTATTAGAAAAAACGAATATCACATTTTTTAAATTTTTCAATAATTTAATACATAATTTAACAACCAATATTATTTACCAAATATTATAAATTTTAATGTTATTTTATTTAAATAAAATAAATCCCTTTTAGATTTTCTCCTCGGATTATCTGGTGTTTTTTTCCTCGGATTCTCCCATCAAGAAGACCCTTGTTGAATAATTTAAGGGGGGGAAATTGGAGAGATCTCGTAATAATGAGAAATAAATTAAACCACATAAATGGAATGACGTCACCTTCAACCCAAAACCTTAAGGCATTAGGTTTGTGGGTCTTCTTTCTTATACGTTGCTTAACTTTCTCATTCCTACTCAATGTGGGGCTTAGACTCACACTTGAATACCTAACAATCTCCCCTTCAAGTGAGAGTCTCTCCTCCACATTGATACACACTCCCCTTTGAGGGGAAGCAAACCACCTCTTACTTGTACCGCCGTTCACACACTTGAACGGGACACGCTTACCTGAAACCTCCATGAGGAAGACTTTCAATACAGGGTCAAACTATACTTGCCCAAGTCACAAACCAACAGCTCTGATACCATTTGCTAGGAGAATCCGAGGGGGGGAACCGGGAAGATCTCATAAGAATGAGACAAGAGCCAACTCATACAAGGGAATGATCAATGTGGAACTTAGACTCATACTTGAATACCTAACAATCTTCCCCTCCTCCACATTGATACACACTCCCCCTTGAGCGGAAGCAAACAACCCCTTACTTGTACCGTCGTTCACGCATTTGAACGGGACACGCTTGCCTGAAACCTCCATCAGGAAAACTTTCGATACAGGGTCAAAATGTACTCGCCAAAGCCGCAAACCAATGGCTCTGATACCACTTGCTGGGAGAATCCGAGGGGAAAAACCGAGGAGATCTCACAAGAATGAGACAAGAGCCAACCCATATAAGGGAATGATCAATGTGGGACTTAGACTCATACTTGAATACCTAACAATCTCCCCCTCAAGTGAGAGTCCCTCTTCCACATTGATTACACTCCCCTCAAGTCGAAGCAAACAACCCCATACTTGTACTTATATGGGACACGCTTGTCTGAAACTTCCATCAGAAAGACTTTTGATATAGGGTTAGACTGAGTCTATCCGTCCGGTGACAAAGATGAACCATCAACTCTGATACCACTTGTTGGATAATCCGAGGGGGAAAAACCAGGAAGATCTCACAATAACGAAAAATGAGCCAAACCACATATAAGGGAATGACGCCACCTTCAACCCAAAACCTTAAGGCATTAGGTTTGTGGATATTATTTCTTATATGTTGCTCAACTTTTTTATTCTTACTTAATGTGGAACTTAAACTCACACTTGAATACCTAATAATCTCCCCCTCAAGTGAGAGTCCCTCCTCCACATTGATACAGTCTCCCTCGAGCGAAGCGGAAGCAATTTCAAACACGAGTACTGCACTCACCCTCACTTGTACCACCGTTTACACACTTAAACGGGACATGTTTGCCTGAAACATCTATCAGGAAGACTTTCGATACAGGATCACCCAAGCCGCAAACCATCGGCTCTGAATGAGTACCACACTCACCCTCACTTGTACTACTGTTTACACACTTATACAAGACACGCTTGCCAAAAAATTTCATCAGGAAGACTTTCGATACAGGGTCAAACTGAGCCTATTCGTCTAGTGACAAAGACTAACCATCGGCTCTGATACCACTTGATGGGAGAATCCGAGGGGGAAAACACTGAGAAGATTAACAAGAATGAGACAAGAGCCAACTCATATAGGGAATGACACCACCTTCAACCCAAAACCTTAAGGTATTGGGTTTGTGGGTCTTATTTCTTATATATTGTTCAACTTTCTTATTCCTACCCAATGTGAGACTTAAACTCACTTAAATATCTAATAGGTTAGGTTGTTATAATGTAGACCAAGATGGATGAAGATGAATTTATAGGAATTATAAGTATCTGAATCAAATGATTTGTGTAAATTTGGAGGAAATGATTTGTGGGAAATACATCATCTCATATAACAAATATAAGTGAGAATTGAATGTGACAAAAAGCAAAAAACAAGTTACCTATTTTATACAACTTATAACATAATTCATTAATACTCAATTAAAATTATATAATATAATATAATATATATATAATAATAATAATTTAATAATATAAATAACAATAATAATAATAATAATAATAACATTTAAAATTAAATAAAACAATAATAAATATTAAAAATAATAATTATAAAAATAACAATAATCAAAATAAAATTATAAAATAATAATAATAATAATATATAAATTAAAAATAATAATAAATTTAATAAAAATAATAATTAAAATAAATTTATCAAAATAATACTAATAATAATTATTATTATATTTTATTTTAAATTAATTTTACTATAAGAGTAAAATTATAATCTTACAATTTTATCAATTAAAAAAATTTAAATTATCAATCTCATTACAAGTTTTCACAAATTTTCTCCTCAAATCTTACTTTCTATTCCTTCGTCCAAACAATTTAATTCACTTTTTCAAATCCATTTAAATTCTCCTATCTATCCCAACAAAACATTAGAAAAGTTGTTTTCATAATAAAATAGAATATTTTTTAAAGTATTTGGTCACAAATGATTGTTGACAAATTTATAGTTTATTAAAATTTTATATTTTAAAAAATGGATGTAATTTTTATAGATGAGATAAATTAATATAAGTTTAGTCTGCTATGATATTCTTAAAAAAATATTGACCATCTAAACTATGATTTAAAGTAAAACAAAAGTTTTCGAAAAAAAAAGTTATATAAAAAATTTAATATAAAATATGTATTTAATTAGACTAACTAAAGAAGTCAACTTAAAAGTGTACACGAACCCAATTCTACACCACACAAATGTAACTCCTTACTTACTTCTACGATTTAGCATTGGTACTTGTAAAAGTGTCGGTTAAAAAAGAGTTCAATGGCTTTCCAAACACGGTCTACAGAAAACATATAGCAAACCCTAAAGTTTAAATTATTTTAGTTGATTCATACACGTTAAGAGTAAAATCTTGATTGGCCTAAGCTATCTTCATTTCTAATATAATATATGCATTAATTTTTTTTTCTATAAAAGTGTATATTCTAAATTACTCATAGTCAATTAATGATATAATCAATATTATAAACTTAGAATTTAACACAACCACAATGTTTAACAATTCATTAGCTAAAATTTAAAAATATTAAATAATTTACAAAATCAATATAAGTATATTAAGGAAATTGATTAAATCAATTTAAGAAAAAAATGACAACCAAATTAAAGTGAACAAAAACATTTATTTCATTTTTAATGTTTTTAATTTTTATCCACTTTCAACTTTTTAAGACATTTTTAATGGTTTAATTAACACCCTTTGGATGTTTTATTTTCTCTCTCTATTTCTTGAATGGGCGATCCGTTTGACAGTTCTCACGTATTATAAAACACAAATTGAATACGGCTTTTATAATATTTCTATATTAATTATTATTTTTTAAATATTTCTGATTATAAATTATTTTTCTTAGTTTAATGAATAAAAAATGAAATATATTATTATTTAACATATTTTTTGAAACTTTAATTTTTTGAGAATATATTTTAATTATTTACTTTAATCATTTAAAGATTAAAACAATAACTCCAATATTAATTATTTTAGCCGTTGAAGTTTTTTATGGTTCTGGTCAGTCTAAATTTGAATTATTTTTTCTCTTTTATCAGTCTTTTTTCCTTTTAGTATCTCTAAGGTCAGAATTTCATTCTATTATCATTTATTTAATCCTTGAATATTAACTGATTCATTTATCAATAATTTAATTTTTATTCATTGTATTGAGATATTTGACCTTCAAACTCAAAAAAATTAAACCATTTTACTTTGCTATTCACACTCCTTATAGGTCCAGTTCTTACCCCTCCAGATCAAGAGGAGACATAATATTAGTGATGGTTTTTTGTTGTAAATATATAATTTACTATAAATTTATATAAACAGGGTTTAATTGTTTAAAATTAATTAGGCCTGGCAGTATTAGGTTACAAATATGATCTAGAAAATTCATACTTTAATTTCCATTGTGTAAGAAAACTCATCCAATTAATGATAATTATGTTATCGTGAGATTAACATAGGACATAGTAAATGAAAAGAAACATCTTAAAAGAAAAAAAATATTATTTAAGAAAAAATATTATTTATTTATATTCTTCATTTTTTTCTTAATCTAAGAGTTATAGTAAACAATTTTTTATAATTTTGAGATTAAAAGAAAATTAAGTGAGAGAATTTTTTTTTTAGAGAAACTTATTTATTTCATTTAATATTTTTAATTATAGTTTTCAGTATATTTTTAGCCCTTCTATATAATGTAATTATTTTTAATTTTTTAACAAAATTAGAAAAAAATGTTTTCCAAAAACGCAGTTGCTGTTTTAGTCATTTGAAAATAATATACAAAAGTTAATCTTCATCTACTCGCTACTGTTACTTGGATATTATCAAGTGATACATGGAATTAGTGAATTAACTCTAAAATAAGATATTATACGTGTTGGTTTTTATTTTTAATTGATCCTTATAAATTACTATGATTAAATCCTTAATTTTGACGAGAAAAATAATTATAATTTATTTCATTCATTTGAGCAATAAATTTTGGTTGGAAAAGCGAAGAGATGTGAAAATAATCTTCTCTTTTTTAACTAAAATGTGATCACAAAGGATGTATATGTTTTATTTTCTTTTTTTAAGAAATGAAGTTAGTTTAACAAGTGAGAGTATGCAAATTATCTTCTTTATTAGAAAATGTTATAATAAGGAGGATGAAAGAGATTACATTTTTTAAATTATTTTTTTAAGTTTAATTAAATTTTAAATTATTCATAATTTTATATATTTTCAATTGAGTTATTATTGAAAAATTTAACTTTTATTAAATGTAAAAAAAATTAATATTTTTAATTGAATTATTGTTTGATTGTATCTTGAAGAGATGATCTTACTGTTATCTTATATTGTTAATTCTTATTGTTACGTTAAATTTTCATCTTCTCATAAAAATAGAAAATAATATAAATAGTTTTTAAGCTTATTAAAAATTTAAGTATTTCTAATTAAATATTTATTAAGAATTTGCGTGTGTAAATATTTTATACGTTTTAATTGAATCATATAGTATACTTTAAATTTGTCATCAGACTTATATGAGATTACTATGCGTGAACTCTCTTCGTATTAAAAATAAAAAATATTATAATATAAATTTTAAGTTTATTTTAGTTTAAATATTTTATTAATTAAATTTTTGTTTAAAAATGTATTTTATTAAATATGTAATATTTTTATACTTCTTAATTAAGTTTCTATCATTAATTGGGATGATATAGTCACTGTACTAGAAAAAAACTTCGATTGTTTTTACAAAATGACATTATTTTGCGTCCGTTGATTTAAATTTTCTTTTAATATTTAATTAAAAATTCTTGACAAATATAATTAAGTCTTTATTTAAAAGATAATTATATGTCTTAGAAGACAAACTTTTACATATTTTAAGAAAGGCCTAAGCAACACTTACATTAAATTGAGGAACGAGGGATTAGAAAGATATTAATTAAACCGACGTATGTTAATTTATTTGACGGAAAATATGGGTGCACCTCGGACCACTGTTACAAATTGAAATTTGAAAGACAGAAAAATAAGGTTTTATTTTTTAATTTATTTTTATGGACACTAAAATCAAGAGTTGATGAATTTCATATGGAGAAAAATAATATTTAAGGCGTAAAATTATTTAATTGTCCTCTGTTTCTCTGCTGCGATCTCATCTCCCTCACTCCTGTGTTCTGAGGTTCCATCTCCTCCAATTTCCCACCCCCGTCGAAGTTGACCTTTTATTCCATCTTTTCCAATCCCAAGACCCAGGTCTCTTTCTCTCTCTCTGCATGCCTTTGCGTTTTCGATCTCTTTCATTTCGTTTCGATTCGCTTTCCTTGTTCTTTCAATTCGATTCGGCCTCTAATTCCCTCAATTAAACCTCCTGATTCCCTAATTTGTTGCTGATTAGGTTTTTCGAGATTTTGAAACCGAGCATTTTCACTTTCTGCCACCTGTGACTGTCTGAAACGTATACTATTAGTCTTTAACTGAAATTGAAGCTGCTTTGCATTGTGTGTGTGTGTGTGTGAGGAAAGGGGAATTCGTTTCGTGTTGCTGTTTCGATTAGAATTTAATGATTCGTGTTTTTCCCTTCGCACATCTAATGCTTTTAGAATCCTTTATGTGGAAACCTAGATTGGGGTTCTCACGAGGGACACTGATTGATAATCTCAATTTTTAGAGTTCTGTCAGGTCTTCTGCCGACAGTAAACGTTGTTGGGACCATTTTGTGTGGGTTCTGATTTTTTTTGTTTGTGGGTTGGTACTTTTTTTTTTTCTGATGAAAGACTGTGTCTGAAGGTTGGGGTGTGACTAATAACGAGAGATTTCTTTGCAGGTCTGGTAACTATCGAGGTTGTTGGGTTTAGAAGGGAACGATGGCTGCTTCAGAGGAGAATAGTGCACTGTTCCCAATATTCATCTTGACTATAATAGCCATTCCTATAGTGCCATATACAATAACAAAGTTGTGCCGAGCCGCCTCTAAGAAATCCAAGAGCATACATTGTCAGTGCTCTGAATGCTCGCGGTCGGGGAAGTACCATAAGTCGATATTCAAGAGGGTGAGATTATTTAATGCTATGTTTATTTCATTGTCCTAGATGATTGCTTTGTTATTTACTTGTGGTATTGAATCTAACTCTAGTGTTATGTCTTGTTTTTCCTTCTTACTCGTTCTTTTCTCTTTGATTTTTGCAGATTTCGAATGTCTCAACCTGTAGTAACATGACCTTGTTACTGCTTTGGGTGATTATGATTATTCTGGTTTATTACATAAAGACCATGAGTCGTGAGGTAAACAATTTATTAGTTAAAAGGAATTCAGCTATTCTACTGCTTGTGATTTGAAATTAGTATTGAGGGATCTTGTATTTGTGGTATAATATTTTGCTCTTTGGTTGAGTGCTCCAATGGTGCAAATTTTGAATTTTTTTCCTGTAAATTTTGTACAGATTGAAGTATTCGATCCATTTAGTATTCTAGGATTAGAGCCTGGAGCGGCAGAGTCTGAAATAAAGAAAAAGTATAGGAGACTTTCAATTCAATACCATCCGGATAAAAATCCTGATCCAGGTTGAAGGTGTTTCAATTGTTTATTTTTGTGTTGTTGCATTGCAAACTTTAATGTTTGCTGGGATGCAGGCTTTCTCCAATTAACCATGTAACTGATATATTTTTATCCCTTTCATTTAGAGGCACACAAGTACTTTGTTGAGTACATTGCCAAGGCTTATCAAGCTCTTACAGATCCAATAGCTCGTGAAAATTATGAAAAATATGGCCATCCTGATGGCCGACAGGTAATAAACACACAAGGTTATGGAAAAATGTTAAGACGCTTTTATCTTTTTGTTTTACACTGTTGAAATATACATGATATTTTATTGCAGGGATTTCAAATGGGTATAGCTCTTCCACAATTCCTGCTAAATATTGATGGGGCATCTGGGGGAATACTTCTGATTTGGATTGTTGGTGTGTGTATTCTCTTGCCATTGGTTATTGCTGTTGTTTATCTCTCCAGATCGTCAAAGTATACTGGCAACTATGTGATGCATCAAACACTTTCCACTTACTATTACCTCATGAAGCCTTCTTTGGCCCCCAGGTTTGTACTTTGTTTTTCTAGTTAAACTCTGTCAGTCTTTATTTTCATCAATACTCTTTGAGGATTCGGAGAAACGAATTTTATGCAGTCAGCCATTAAACTTTTCCATTCATTAGGTTTTGTTGTTGATGTATGCTTATCTATTTCTTTATATATTTAAATTAGCTTGAAGTTCAATTAGAAATATCACCAGTGTTAGTTTGCAAAAGGATGTTTATATAAAATAAATAAGATTTTAAAACCCCTTTCCATTTCATACTGAACTTACAAGATTAAATTGTGCTACAATATTGACGGAACATTGGGATTTAAAATATCACCTATCTGAGACTTAAAATAAAACACTTGGGTTGTTTTATTTAACACGTTCTAAACTTTCAAGTTTATTATTTGTGATGTTGTACAGCAAAGTCATGGATGTTTTCATCAAAGCTGCTGAATATATGGAAATTCCAGTTCGTAGGACTGATGATGAACCTCTTCAGAAGCTTTTTATGCTGGTAAGAAGTGAGTTGAATCTTGACCTCAAGAACATCAAGCAGGAACAGGCTAAGTTTTGGAAGCAGCATCCTGCACTGGTTAAGGTATCTTCTTGTATGGCTAAGCCTATTGAAGCTTTCTATTTTTTTTTTCCTCCTGGGATCACAAGTGTCCTATTCTGATCTTTCATTATGAGCTAACATCCTTCACATATTCTTTCAGACAGAGCTGTTAGTTCAAGCTCAGTTGACCCGGGAATTTGCAGCCTTGTCTCCATCTTTACAAAGTGATTTCAGAAGAATTTTAGAAACAGCTCCCCGCCTTCTTGAAGAATTAATGAAGGTGAATGACATATTATTTTATCTTATTTATGCTTATGCTTCTGCAAAGAAGGTATACAAGTAAGTAGGGTAATGGGTTACTGAGATTTACAGTACCAAATCTGAGATCATACCTATCTTGAAAATGTGCTTATTATACATACTGGTTGGTCATTGTAATATTTAGTTTTGCTTGTCATCAATCTATTGTATGATGTATATGACATCCCCCTTTTTGGATTTTAGTCATGAAGCTGTGATATTTGTATTTCTGTACATTCTTAATGCGCTACTTTCTTTAAAAGATGGCAGTTATACCCCGAAATGCTCAGGGCCATGGATGGCTGAGGCCGGCGATTGGTGTTGTTGAACTTTCTCAATGTGTCGTCCAGGTAATGAATCTAAGTTCGAAGTTGTTACATACAGTTGTTATTTTCTCCAATTGCATCTTCTGATATGTTTAGTTTTAAGCAAGTCAGCTTTTGGGTTAACATTTACAGAATACTCTCACTATGCTGAATACTGCGGGATTGTGTTCATTTTATTCTTATTGTAATTTGTTTGTAAGTTGAGTTATAATTGTTTGTCATGTCTCTATACCGTGCTCATTTATAAATGACCTTGGAATGGCATAACTTTGGCCTCCCCTATACATCTGTCATAAGGAGAAATGGAAATACTATTTAACTTACGTTAATTAAAGCGACAAAAAAAACTACTTACTAATATATCTATATAATGTAAAAAGATTTCACTTTTTCTTTTCTATCTCTGTTAGAATATAGGAGAAATATCTCAATATCTTGATTCTCTGTATCTTGGTGTAATTTAGAGTATTTTTTTTTCTTAGGATTGGTGTTCGTAGTTCCTTGCATTTCATGATTTTTTTTTCTTTATTCAATTAGGATTATGAGTCTACTAATTTTATAAAGAAGGGTTAGTGCTTTATCACATTCTATCTCATTAAATTATACTGGAGAATATTATCGTGATTCGCCTTTCCACCCTCTCCACATAAAATCCACCGTAGTCTCAACAGTTTTTTTGGTACAACTGGAGTATAGAATAGAAATAGAAATACCCAAACAAGAACGATCAGAGGATTTATCAAGTATGGCCAATATTCAATCGAATTCCTGCTTTCCTTTACAGTCTTCTGTTGTAGGAAATGTATAGACTTTCTATTTGTTATACCTAGCTAATATGATTTTTATTTTGTAAAAGTATTCAAAATGTATCTGTGCTTGTTGACGTCACTGATCTTCCTCCAAGTAAAATGGGAGCCAAAAGTCTTTTTCATTTTTTTCCTCCAGCATCTTTTGGTTCTTATGTGGATGTCTATTGGTGTAATGTCATCTCTTCAAGAACAACACAATTGGGTTATGCTACACATTGCGCATATAGATATGTTCTTGGTGTAGTTTGAAAGGATATTTTATTGATATACTTTGATGATATATGGAAATTGGCGGTTCTCATTGTTTTTCTTGTCTTGTAATAGCCGAGCATTGTAACTGAATATATCATCAATTAATATTTGTTTGCTTTGCTTTTATGTGTGGAACTATATTTATAGGATGTGCTTTTCATGATTTATGACCTCCTTTGCAGGCTGTTCCTCTCAGTGCTAGAAAGTCTACTGGTGGATCACCTGAAGGGGTTGCACCGTTTCTGCAGTTGCCACATGTTAGTGAGACTATTATTAAGAAGGTGGCCCGTAAGGTATGTCAACATTATACCTAATCTTGCCAACCAATTGTAAATGATTGTTTACACATACTTTCACGGTTTAAAGATATTGAGCATTGGCCTGAGTTAAGAGATCAACAAACCTTTTTACACACATTTGTCGAGGGGATCTAACTGTAGCTAATTAGATACTTGCTAGGTCCAATTTAATGGAAATTTATTTGTCAATGCCAAGTACTCTCTAGATTGACAAATGGATAGTATTCAAATGAATAATAAGTGTAGAAAAAAGAACACGTTAGTGAAATGGTGATTAGTCTTTATTGAGAACTAGAGTAAGGAGTACATCTTGATATTTTAGATTTTAAAGGTTTTATAGAACTGGAAAGTGGAAACCATTTAATTTAATTTAGTATAACTACTTGAGCTAGATGAGAGGAAACCTTCACATCCAATTTTTAAATGGTGAAATATTATTGGATTGGATCCTATCTTTGGTGGCAGAATTACTAATTTAGATTGATGAGTTATCTGTTTTTTTTTTAAATGCATAGATGTCTTTCGGGTGCACAATTATCCAATAGTTGTGTATACTTTAGTGACTATTGTTGGTTATTTGAAATGAATATGTTGAATTTCTTTTTTTCTGTTTTTACTTGGTCATTGAATTTCCCAATTGATCTCATGACCTTGAGTGTTGGACCTTAGTATTTTCCTTCTTGATATGCAGAAGGTGAGAACATTTCAGGAACTTCATGACATGGATTCTCAGGAGCGAGCTGACCTGCTTATTCAAATAGGTGGGTTATCTTCTGCTGAAGTGCAAGACATTGAGACGGTACTGGACATGATGCCTTCCTTGACACTTGAGGTAACTTGTGAGACTGAAGGTGAAGAGGGTATACAAGAGGGTGACATTGTGACAATTCATGCTTGGATAAATGTTAAAAGGGGCAATGGCCTGATTGGTGCTCTTCCACACGCCCCATACTACCCATTTCAGAAAGAAGAAAATTACTGGTTTTTGCTTGCAGATTCTGTTCCAAATAATGTGTGGTTTTCTCAGAAGGTTAGTTTCATGGATGAAGCTGCTGCTCTAACTGCTGCATCTAAGACAATTGAGGAATCTATGGAGGGGTCAGGAGCAAGTGTGAAGGAGACTAGTAGGGCAGTCGCAGAAGCAGTTGAGAAGGTGAAAGGGGGCTCTAGATTGGTATTGGGCAAGTTTCAGGCCCCTTCAGAGGGTAACTACAATTTGACTTGCTATTGTTTGTGTGATTCTTGGTTGGGGTGTGACAGAAGGACAAATTTAAAGCTCAAAATTTTGAAACGGACTAGGGCTGGCACCAGGGGTGCTGTTTTGGCTGATGAAGGACCTATCACGGAGGATGGAGTTGAGGAGGATGAGGACAATGAGGAGGAAGAGTATGATGATGACTACGAGAGTGAGTACAGCGAAGATGAAGAAGATGATCAAAACACAAAAAATAAGCATCAAGCTGCCAATGGCACCGTGAATAAACATGGTCAAGGTGCAGAAAGTTCAGGCTCAGATGAAGAATGAAAAGCCTTTTCCTAACTTGATAGAACCATAATTTTCTTCTTTTTCCCTCTTGGATGGTAGAACTATATCAGCTGTAGAAGTTATAGTCTATTGTTCATTTTGTTTATCAGTTGGACTGCGTTGATGCTTGGACTCCTGTTCGTATTCTAGTTCAGCTGATATCATCGTGATTAAATTGTCATATCATCTGAAAATTTCGAGTATGGTAATTGAGAGTAAGGATATAATTTTGTTTTTACGCCAGTGTACAACTTCTATTAAATGTTTTATTGAGAAATTTTGGTTGACATATTTGGTGGACAATGTGGTTGTTTTGTTATAATTTATAGAATTGTAAAACTAGTTAAGGGATATTATTAAACAAAACCAAATAGTAATTCTATTTAGAAATTATTTAAGCTTTAAGGATCTTTGGTAGGTTTAATCATTGCATTTGAGAAATTTACAGTTTTTAGTTATCTTTAAAGAGCTTAGTGGGATAGGAGTGTTTGTTTTTAAACTCTCATTTGTGCCCTCGTATAAGACACCAATATTGTAATTTCAAGATTGTTAAGGGAATATTATTAGACTATATTTAAAATATTATTTGTGTGAGTTTTATGTTTTAATAGCTTAAGAAAGAAAGATGTTTAAAAAATACTTTTATTCTCGATTTTAAATGACGTGAGATTTTTAAAAACATTAGAACAATCGGTTGATATTATCAATGCTCTTTTATTCTAGTTCACTTATTTATTTAAAATAACTATTCAAATTTTAAATTTAGATTAAATTAAAAGTTGACATTCAGGTATTTATTTATAAATGAATACATCTTAATACTTACTTATTATGAAAAATTTCTATATTTTGATCTTTCACATTTAATCAAAAGACTTTTTCTTTGTATTTGTACAAAGACACCCTTTATTGTGTATAGAATAAAAATGAATAAAAAAAAGCTAAAGATAAAGAAAAAACCTCTTCATTTTATAAGTCAATGACCGTACTTTTTATGTGGGGCTAATGATCTTCATATTTATCTTTTACAATTATAGTGTTTATTAGAAGTAAATAATGAGTCTCATTTCAATTTCTTATTACAACATTAGTTTTTATTAAAAGTTTATATTTGTTTGGTGGACTTGAGTTATGTACTTTTCATATTTATCTTTTAAAATATCACACATTAACATTCATCTATATTAATGTTTTTTATGTTTAATCTATATTAATGTTTTTTTTTTTTTATGTTTAGTCCATTTAAGGAGATGAGATTTTTATTTCTCATCATATCTAACATGTTTACACATGATTAGAATAAAACAAGTATCAATTGCTTCTAATAGTTATATCTTAGATATTTGAATATTGTGGACAATTAATGGTTGACTACATATATTTTATGCATATATTTATAATTTTAGTGTATATTGAAAACACTTTCATTATACTTTATTTTTAGTTTTAAATAAATTCCTTTTGGTTGTAAGATAATTTAGAGTCTTATGATATTTTTTATAATTTCTGACGAAGCAGAATAGTTGAATTTTTATATATGAACCCATACATATTTGATTTCTTTTGTGTAAGTTTGAACTTTTGTAATAAGGAAATTAATGAACCTAATTTGAATTTTTAGAAATTGTCTTTTCTTTTTCTTTTCTCTCAATTTCAGAATCATCTCTTTATTTTCTTCTCACATTTTTTTTTTATTCTTTATCCATGGAGAACTGATTCTTGAGGTTCAATTCACCAAATTAAAAGCATATAATTCAAATTAAGTTTTACATTCATAATTTAACACTCTGATCTTGTTCTTCTTCTCTCCTGCATTCTGTTATTGTAATTTATGTTTCAAATTTAGAAATTAAATTAGAAATCAACTAAATTTTGATTTGATAATTGTACATCAATTAAGTAACATGATATTTTGATATGATTTATATTTATCTCTTTAATGACATTGTTGTTAGATTGAATTAATTAATTAAATTAATCTCGTTAATTTCCAAATTTAGATGGATTAATATGTTTAGAGAAATATGATAAGTGAAATTGTATGAATGCTAAATTTATAGATTGACCTTTTATTTTCGGATTTCTTTAGTCTTCTAACTTTTTGCGTTTTTCTTAATTATGTTTCATTTTAAAATTCTCAAATCAATTTATAAGAGAAAAAAAATTAAACATTGAATACAGTAAATATATGTCATTTGAGAATTGACCTATGTTATACTATATATTTTAAAATTTTAGAGAAAACTTATTTGAAATACCCTATATAAATTTTTAAATACTAATTTTTTTATCCAAACAATTAATTTTATTTTAAGGAATTTTGAATTATTCAAATAAATGAATTATCCTTTTTAAATTACCTCATTAATATTTTAATCTCATGGAAATATATATTTTGAATATCAACCTTGAAACAAATGAAAACATGCAATTATAAAAAATTGTTAACTAGAATAATCTACACAATAATAACACATATCTACTTTCAGTCTAATAAATATATTTCACATGCCTAGAAACTTTCTCCTCTCATAAAAATTTGCGAAGTTTGACACTTACGAAAAAAACCTTTTTACACATTTGTTATTTGGGTAAAATTACCTTACTTTTAGACCTGGCGTAGATATAAGAAACATAAAAATAACATGTTTTTCCATCGATTAAGACATGATACAAAAGAACTATTTTTCCTCAGGAAAAACGTCTCAATGTGTGAGAATAATAGGAAAATGTTTCAACCTTTTCTCTTTCTATTTTAAGTGTCTCTACCACTCATACTTGCTAAATTTTCTCTCTTACTCATTTCCATGTCCCTCTCCTCTCTTCACCTACCTCAAGTTTTCAGTAATTTTTTTTCCCAATTCGCAGGTACAGAAAAAACCAGCCACCATCTTTCTTCAGTTTCCTTTTCTCTTACGTGTCCATGGCTGACATTACTAACATTAAATGAATACGTACAAATTTCCATTGGGTGTAAGAAACATTAGTGCCAAAATCTTTCTCTTTTTTCACGTTGCAATAACTTTTTCAATGTCATTCATTTTGATATGTTAATCACGTTCTGAATGGATGTGATTGGAATTGGGTTGTTACTTTTTTTTTTTCTTAATCTGATATACTATACTTTATAACTATTAAGAAAAAAAATGAGATAATCAAATATTTAAAATAATATTTTATAACAACTTTTTCAATCTCAGTGTGTTATTTGTATTTTAAATAATAAAAATATATTTGAAGAAGTTTCTCCATGAAAACTTTTAGAGGAAAAAAAAAAACTAACCTCTTTATACATTAAATACATAAGTTGATTTACAAAAACTTATCACATATTTTTTCCTAATTTTTTAATTTGTAGTTGAGCTAATTTTAACTTGCAAAAGGAAATGATATTAATTTTTTTTCTCTTACAAATATTTATGAAAAAATCGTTTAAACAAACCCTATATGTAAATATATATATATATATATATATATATATATATATATATATATATATATATATATATATATTTT
>Ga0099824_1000555_pt1 | contig 45200 bp, 22 predicted proteins | sample SiratrowhiteBW_FD_76837 | JGI IMG/M metagenome (GOLD analysis project Ga0099824, IMG submission 76837) | Root nodule microbial communities of legume samples collected from California, USA - Siratro white BW | ecosystem: Host-associated > Plants > Roots > Nodule | place: USA: California... | reverse complement strand
TTCTCCACAACCCTGTCCATGTCTTACATTCAAGCCTCCACTTGACTCAACATTCACAGTCTCCATTGCTCTTGGAGTGGTGCATGATGTTGTCTTTCCAGCAGTCATGTCCCCACTTGACTCGGCACTTACAATCTCTATTGCTCTTGGAGTGCTTAGTGAGGTCTTTCCAACAGTCAAATCCTCACTTGAGACTATCATTTGGGTCTCCATTTCTCTTGGAGTGCCTAATCTTATGGTTTCATCTTCTCCACAACCCTGTCCATGTCTTACATTCAAGCCTCCACTTGACTCAACATTCACAGTCTCCATTGCTCTTGGAGTGCTTAATATGGTGTTTCCAGCAGTGAATTCCTCATTTGAGACAATCATTTTAGTTTCCATTGCTCTCGGAGTGCCTAATCCTGTGATTTCACCTTGTCGACAACCCTGTCCATGACTTGCATTTAAATTCACAGCAACGTCCACTGTTTCAGCTTCCATTGCTCTTTGAGAGTATGATATTGTATTTCCACTATCCTTTCCACCTCTTGCAATCAAATCCGTACTTGATTGTGACATTTTAGTCTCTAACTCTCTTGGAGAGCATGATGACATGTTTCTTCTTGTTGTTGAGCTTGTAAAGCAGACCCTTGAATTATCATAATTGTATGAGTCAGTTTTAAGATCACTTGAGCCAACACATTTTGCATTATTATGCAGGGTGGACACCATGTTGTTGGTTCTATTCAATGATAGTTATGGTCCCACAATATCAACATAAGGTGCGAAAATATATGTAACAGAATTACAAAACTTAAAAAGGGACTTCATTCTAACAAGCCAGCATAACTGAAATATGTTTCATTTATTCGCTAATAAAACAAGAAATTTACATCATAAAATTATATATGATTAAATATGTAATTATTTGTAGTATAGTCATCTATAAAAAGTAAAATCTTTACAAAGAATGTTATGCGGAATCTGCACAGAAACATTGAAAATTGAACATTGACAGGAGGACCATAATGTTCATTCATCATAATCATGGGGGAAAACAACAAATATTATTCTCACCGTATTAAGTTATTGATAAATTGCTGCTTGAACACATAATCTGCTTCTTCATACCAATTTTAGAACCAGGACTAGTGACAATGGCATATTGAACGAAAATTGTAAGCAGATCAAGTTGTTTCATGCATTTCCAATCTAGTAATCTTTTCTAACCAAATTTTGTCTTATGGGATATCCATTATTATCACCATACCTAATTGATCGATTTATCAGGACTGAGAAAATCAACAGTCAAAAGATATCCATCTTTGTTTTACCGAAACTTACATCTCAGCTCATTATGATAATTAACAGAAATCAATGACCATTTGTTCTTTCTTCCAGTGACTTTAAAAATTTACATTAGAGAGTAAAAAGTTTATGAACTGAAGAAGTGAAAAAACTCAATAGGGAATGAAATGCTAACGAGAGAAGAAAATCCAATACCCAATACATGTGAAAGGTCCACTTGAATTAATAGAAGCTTGAAAATCTGAAAATCAAAAAGGTTCTAGGAAGTCCACATACATAATACGGTATGAGTGCAATATGGATATGGGGATATTAAGATTTTTTTCCAAAAAATCGATACAACAAATATATCGACAAAAAATTTAAATATATCTAACATAAGAGCATAATACTTTTAAAGAGGCATTCACATTACTAATTGCTAATTAATTAATTAATGCATAAATATATCAATAGTCAATAGATGAAGATTGCAATTCACATAAAACACTTCGTCAAAACAAGTAAGCATAGTTCCATATATTTCCCCTGACCATATCAAAATATACCTTTTTTACTATGAACATGTCACAAAATATAGAATATTCCCACTCAGGTTCAGATGTCATAAAAACATTAGTGATGTCAAAAAGAAGTTTTGGATCTATAAAATAAATTAAATTGCTGTTTGGAAGATAGAATCTGAGAAGGATAAGTTCTACCTCATCGTTTGGAAGTGTCATTTGTTATCAATCAGAGACACTATTGGGTTTCCATTAAACAATTAAAAAACAACAGTAGTTTCAGAACTGTTATTGGTCGTATCCGTGTATTATTGGAGTGGTATCCATGGAGTAATGGAGATGAATCAGGCAAATTAATCTTTTAAAGAAAATTAATGGATACTATTTACATTTCAGGACATATTATTGGTACAAAAAACGCATCCAGAAACCAATTCTTTTGCATATTTTTAGTATCTAGACTTCACAAAATAGGTTATGATGGTAAAATCTATACCAAAACTGATTTTAACATGTGAACATCAATCAGATAAAACAAGCATGCACAAGTTGTCATTCGCCACACTTCAATCAAGGAAATCCAAAAATTTTGCCAAACATGCAAAGTCGTAATTATATTCCACAAATCTCAACCATTGCATATATTTATAAGAGGATAAATTGCCATAAAGGAGAAAACATACCTTCAATTTTGGTACGGAAATCAGCCCTAAATTATTGATGTGATAATTTTTATAGATTCACTAAGTATGCGCCGCAAGTGATCACTGCAGTAGAAAATGGTATATAAATCTATGAAATATTTGCACAACTTGAAATAATAAAGAATGCAGTGAATATCTGAAGTCGATAAAAGAATCCAAGCTACATTTTCTAAACAAATAGGAGAATTGATACCAAAGGACACTAGATTAGGAAAATCTGAAATCATAATGGAAGCAAAAGTTAGAGACACTGAATAATTCAAACTGCACAGTAACTCACTAAATCTAATGCGAAATTGATCTGAAAGCCTGTGACCGCATCGCAAAATTGGTCTGAAAGCCAGCGACAACTATGCGAAATTGGTCTGAAATCCAGACAGCAATGAGAAATGTAAAGAAAGCCAGTGACTAAAATGAGAAATTGATATGAAATTGGATTTCCTGAGATAATTGTACCAGGCAAGGATAGACCTACAGTATCTTTGTGTTGAAGAGGACTTCCACTCAGCGGTTAAATAGAATTTCTCTAGAATAACTGCATGGAAGAGCAGCTAAAAAATCTTAATATTGTCAAAATGCCAACCAGGATGATGTGGGCCTCGTCTTTGCTGACGTGACACTCAAACGCGTTTCACACATTTATTGTCTAAATAATCATTAATTAAACTGCCGTTTGCAGATATGCTATGCTATAAGATGTATTTTCATTGCCCTGGATTAGATAAGAAAATTAAGTAACCTTGTATAACCAATTATGCCATGTACAAATATTTTGTTTTGTTGCATAGCTTTTTTCTTACAAAGTTAGATTGACATCTAAAAATTGTAAAACACACTTACAATTTGATGCACAATGGAAACTTGTAGTTAAGTATTATAAATCTTATGCTAAGTTTTAGCATTTCATCGGATAGAGTGCAACCAAAGTAAAATGTGGCCCTTAAGCTTTGTTGCATTTTTTACATAAAGGATAGGAAATAGAGAAACTTTTTCAAACACCCTTTTTTTGTACATTCTCTAAATTTAGATATAATTTCTACTAACACAAATTAAGATTTGATTAAAAAAAGAGTGTTGCAGATGGCATCAATTGTCTCATGGTGAAGACTAAGTGGGCCAAGTTACAGTTAAATCGTTACACTTGGACTGCTAGACTCTTAAGTAGAAAGCGTTGTGTCATAACTAAAGGTTATAGCTTTTGGTCTAATGATAAGTGTTCAATCCAACAATTGGTATCAGAGTCAAGATCATGAGCTCAATTCCTAGCGGGACAATTATTGAGGGTGAGATTGTTGCAAGTGACAGGTGACATCAATTATCCTGAGACCAAGTGTGTCAAGTCACAATCAAATCGTGACACTTGGACTACTACATTCTTAAATAGAAAGAGTTGTATCCTAAACAAATGTTATAGATTTTGGTCTAGTGGTAAAATTCAATACAACAAAGGAAACACCTACTAAACTTTTTAGAATGTGGCCAAAAAATATTATTTATCAATGTAGGAAATAGAGGAATTCCTTTAAGACACATCTCTTCTAGCATATCTAGCTGCCAAGAGTTGTTAGAGATTGAAAGTAAAAGAACTACCAAGAAATTGCCTAGTAGTTAAATAATCTATGTAGCCTCCAAGATCAACCTTTCAAACAATCTATGAAACTGCTACTTGTTTTGATTATATCATTGAAAATTGGTTAGTGATAATTGAGAGGTAAGACAATAGTTTGAAAGGGATAGATGGCAGAGGCAATTGTGAAATGATCAAATGAGTAACTGGTTAGACTAAACGAAAAACTAAACTATACATTGCTCTAAGTCAACCATAACTGATTAGATATTAATACTTTAAATTATGTCAGTCCTAGGACTAATTTACTCCATAGAACTTTCAATTGTGGGTCCAAAAAAAGAATTTGAACAAACCACATTTAATTCTTGAATTAGTCCATTTCATTTGGAGATGTTGTGTTCTTTGATAGATTCTCCAAAAGATTGTTATGAAATGAAAGAAAATTGTCTAAACATTATTAATCTTAAAATTTAAGTTTAGGACTATTTCTATCATACAAGATTTGTTTGAGGTCAAAGTTATATCCACTTATATACAATTCTAAGCTCTATCTTTTCCCAGTGTACCTCCTCACAGCCTGCACTACTAGCTTTTTAGATGGCTAATATGATTGGTGACTCTTTTCAGAGTTTGTGTTTAACCCTAAAACTTCCCAGATAAGAGTTATCCCTTATATATTATGTTCACGCTCTCATCCTAGTCAAAAGCAGGGTATTTCCTAATAATTAACATTTGTTTGATGAAAGACAGAACAAAGAAGATCAACAAGCTCACAACATATAATTAATCTGACGAAAGATCAACAAAACCGTAATTAAAAAAATGAAAGTTGAACAAAATTCACCAGTTTATCGTTTGGCACGCGGCCTAGGTTGTTGGATGTAAAGTCGGAAACATGTTGATGGATTCAAATGCAAGCCTCCTTTGAAGCCTCCAATCCCAGCTACCATTTTTCCCAATTCATACCAACTAATTGTGTTTTTCCGCATCTTCAACTGGTTTTGCATTCCCAGGTTGCCTGATGAGAAATTGCAGAAAGAAGGATTGATGGCTTCAGTCCCCGTGGTCTCAGGGAAGAACATTACTGCATCAAAGTTTCTCAGTTCCATTTATTTTTTCTACAAATAGCATGAAATAGTATGAAATATGGGAAATTTCAAAGTAGGGTTCTCACAGATGATAGGTTGATTGGAAACTCACAACTAAAATAGAAACCCACTTGGATTGAAATCCCAATTTCTTCTGATTGGGAAGGGTTTGTTGTGAAGATGACAAGTAACTGAAGAGAAGTTGGTCAAGGTGAATCTTATCAAGTTCTCATTCACCTTCAAGTAGGGCATTCCAATTTTCAAAGCTAGTCCCTTGGTAATTGAGTCTAGAGAGTGAGTTTAATTTTGTTTTTCATTACTTTCTTTCTAGCTCGTCCGTCTTTTTAATTTTTTTTCCATGATAAAACAATTTTGTAAAAAATATCCAAGGAGTAAAGTACTAAAATATTTGCACATTCCAACCTGTTTTTCTTTAACACCAAATTTTAAACATAGTTTTAGGTCTTCGTTTATAAGTTTTAATAATTTATTAAAAAATAAAAATATATTGTTATCTACATATTATTTTAAACATGATTATATATTTATAAAAATAGTATATGTATTATAAAAAAATTAAAAATTAACATAAATTACTAATATTTATAATTATATTTTAATTAATTATTATTTATAATTTAAAAATATATCATTAGTATTTTATAAACAAATGGTAATTTATATTCTTTTATCTCTTATTTTTTGAAATTTAATAATTTTACTTTTATACACAAAAATTGTAATACATAGATGATAAATGACATGGACATTACACACAATTTTTTTTTTATAAATATATATTGACATTATTTTATTCCAATCAATTAAATTTTAAAAGGTAATATGATTTTGTTCCTATCAATTAAATTTTAAAATTTGATATCATTAAATTTTAAAAAATAAAGAAGTATAAATTAAATTTCAAATTATTTTTGTATTTATAAAATATTAATGATATATTCTTAAATTATAACTTATGTTTTTTTAAAACAATTTAGTCAAAATATAATTTTAAATATATTATTAATATATAAATAAATTATAATTGTTTGTAATATAGTACTATTTTGTAATTTATTTTTTTATAAATAAAATAGCTATTTTTACAATATTATGTTTGAATATAATATATTTATATGTATTATAAATATATAATTATACTTATAATTAAATAAAATTTATTTATAAATTATGAAAAAATAAAATTGTGCAACCCAGAATTGGCTTCGTTACGAAGTGAATTCTAGCCTTTGAAAAAAAAATCAATTTGGGATGAATAAATATATTTAGCATTAGTGACTGTTAGAACTTCTTAGGCAAAAGAGGTTTATTTTGCAGATTTTTTCACAAACTTTACCAAATGACATTTATTTTAATTCATTTTATTAAATAATAGTAAATAAAATAAAAAATGATTTAAAAAGGGGACAATATTTTATAAAATAAAGGATTAAAAAAAAACTTTTGAAACTAAAATGACCTATTGTGAAATCATAAGGAACATTTTGAAGATTTCCTTTGAATATAATTTTATAAAAATGAAAACAATTTACAATGCAATAAGTTTTGATCCCTGTGTGTTAAAAAAACTTGAAAGTTAAAACACTAATGGTGCATTTGTAAAATTTTAAATTATCTTACTGTGTAAATTGAAGTTCTTATTATTTTAATTATTTAGTTTTAAATGTTACTGTTTCTTAAACTATTTTTCTTAAAAAAAGATTTTTTTCTTTGTTTGGAGTTAATTTTTTTTATTAAATTATACAAATTTGGAAATATAATTATCATTTTTATTTGACTAGGAATTTTTTTTTATAAACTTGTTAAAGTTCATAAGATCAATTTTAAACATTATTTCTGTTTAAGAAAGACAAAATTAATTAGGTAAGGAAACTGATAAATTGTTCTCAAGTTAATGTAAATTTTGATGTAAGTATTAAATATAAAGTAAAATAATTGATGTAAGTATTAAATATTAAATATCTAGGTATTTGAGTTTTGGTTAATCACTCTTTATTTGAATTGAAGTATTTTGATATTCTAAACTTGTTAAATTATTCTAGGTATTTTTTTCAAGTTACTTCATAACTTATAAAAATTTTGTAAAATTTTTTTGTAAGAAAAAAATCTGATCAGACAGTACAGGAATAATTGCTAGACAGTTAATATTTATAATCAACCTGTAATAGATACTTAAAAGTAATACATGCTTAACAGTTAGTATAACACTTAGTATAAGTGCACTAAAAAAACAATAAAATGCTTCAATTTTTTGTATTGGTTCATCGTGGTGATATTAGATTAATTCCCATTTTCTTTAGATAAAGGATTTAAACTAATTAATAAATTATTATAAATATTCTTTCTATAACTTATGATTTACGATTATCTCTTTCATAAATAATATATATATATATATATATATATATATATATTTTATTAATCACATTTGATTTTCATAAGTTTTGTGTTATTTCTACGTCATCACAAAATATATTTATTTACATATTTATTGACAAATCAATTTTATATTTAGTGTTATGTGAGCTAGAAGCTTACTTCTCCTCTCTTCTTAATATGCTTACTCTTATATATTTTTCCCACACACCTATAGTATCCAACAATTTAACCATTTATCTATATTTTTATTGACATACTTATTAAGTGGCGTGTGAATGAGAAATGATTATAGTAAATTTAAAAAGAAATTTTTTTTTTATAAATATGGAGATAATCAGAAAAAATATACATTGGTATATCAATAAAAATTAAATGCAGCATAAGGAAAAAAATATAAGGAAAAGAGTAAGCATTTTTTGAATGAGATTGAATTAAGTAAAATTATGTCTAGCTAGGCCAATTTTCATATTAATAAAGAAATTGCATTGTGTCCGTCTCTCACTATTCCTTTTCTCCATAAGTGAAATTGTGTGTAACTGACACAATTTAATTTTTTTTATATAGAGATCGTATCCCACTAATACAATTTGTCCATCTTAATAATTTATTTCTTTAAATAATTATGAAAAAAAATTGTCCCATTTTATGAAAAAGAAAAACTCATTAATGATTTACATAAAAATTATTAATTGATAATTAAAACTTATTAATGATTCACATAAAATTTATTAATTAATAATTAAAATTCATTAATAATTGACATAAAAATTATTAATTGATAACTTTTACTTATATGGATCTTAAATAGGACAATGAGGCAATAGTTTCCTTTTGGGTGTTAGATAAGTAATAAGTAATATTTTAGTTAGTAAAATATATATTTCAATTGATTATTATGTTTTGGTATACCTTTTGTTTTACACATATTTTCTTATATTAATAATATTATTTTGAACATTCAATACTTAATATTTAAATATTTTAAAATATAAATATATATTCCATTATGATATATCTTGCCTATTAAAATTATTTTTTTATTATTTATAAATATTGTAACAGTTTAAACATTTAAGTAGAGGTGGTAAAAGTAGAATGAGCATCTGATTATTTTATTATTAAACTGAAAATGAGTATTTATAGAAAATCTAATAGTGAAGTCTCATCTTGACGGAGCCAGCATCTCTTTAAACATCTTCCTTTTTCTCTCTTTCCTCTAACTTCTCTTTAGCCTCTGCATCCGTCTTTCATTTAGTTTCTCGAGCGGAGCCCACCGTTAGACTTGTGGTAGAGAACAGAGCAAGTCTACCCGATCAAAATCTCCGTTAAAGTAAGTTCGTTTTCTGTCCTCTTCCCTTAGAGCCAGTTTTAGGTTTTCATTTTTCTTGTTGTCTGAGCTTGCATGTGGTCTCTGAGCCATCAGATGATGTCTCTATGAGCTCAGTGTCTTAGGGGGTTAGTCTGATAGTTGATAAGAGGTCCTTTGGTGCAAGTTTGAGTTCCTGAGGATCTTAGGCGGTGGGAGCTTTTAGAGAGGACTTTCGCTATGATTCAGATAAGGGAAGTTGACTTGCTTGTTGTCTGTTTTGAGCATAAGTGTAGGATAGGGTTTGATAGTTGGTATGTGAGAAATGCATTTTTGATATTCTCTTTGGCATGAAGTTTTACTTTAAATTCTGGTTGTAATTTGATTCTTGCATGTATGACGTAGTTATGTGGAAATTAATGGTATACAAGTTATTTTTTGCTCAATTAGTTCATCTGAGACATGTGTAGTAGCTCTAAGGTAGTAGAAACTGCATGATTTACTTGATAGGTTATTATTTTCTGCATATCTCACACAGGCTATGCAATCTCACCCAGGAGAAGTCGATTCGAAACCTGAGAGGTGTTCTCGGGTCCAATTTCGACCAGGTGAGAAGTGTTTCACCTAGGCGAGAAGGTAGTCTTGCCCAGGCGAGGGTATAGTCACCCAGGCAAGAATGGCCCTAGAGCAAGTGTGCTCTCTGGAATGTTTTCGCCCAGGTGAGAAATCCTTCATGATAGAATGATAGAATAAATCTTCTAAATAATGGATTTAACCATCATATTAAATTATTGTGAGTCAGAATCCAATAGAAGAGTCGCATACCTGTATCGATTACTTGATATGGGTAGGATCTTCCTCAATCAGCATCCTCCTTATCTCTTTTGTTGGACTTCTTTTGATGGGGTAGGAGAACACAAATTTTGTGATTTTGATATATTGGGGGCCAAACCTTTTATCTCCCTTTTATTCTGTTAACTTCTCAAAAAATGATTTCCATTAACCCAATTACCCGAGAAATTAAGAGGTGTCATTAAAACTATCTTAATTTCGAACGTTTTTTAATGTTAAGGAAATCAACAGCTAATATGATTATATATATAAATATATATACATATATAGCCCCAAAATTAGACTAAGGAAATATAATTTCATAACAATCTCCCACTTGGGCTATATATATTGTCCTGAAATAATCATATCACAAAATAAACTATAAGTGCACATACCGAATGTTATTTATCCTTAACTACTTAAACAATCTGGTCCATCTCATATACCAATAGTGGAATTACAACGACTTTCATCACATTAAATCCGCAACTAAACCAAGATGATTACTATACTGATATACTCAACGACATATATCAAGTTTGAATGAGTAACATGGAAATCACATGAAAATTGATCATATGCATGTCTATTTCCAACTGGCCCAACTTTAAAATCTTCATTAAGATCTATCCAAAATTTGGAATATGAACATTGCAAACAACATAATGTAAATCATCATCTTTTATTTTGCAGAAAATTAAATAATATAATGTGTGACATAAAACATATAAAGTATACAAAATAACCCCATTAAACCAAGTTATCATCAACAATGATACCCATATGAGCAATATGCTCATGAAATACTTTAGGGATCAATCCTTTGATTAATGGGTTTGCTAGCATAGACTTTGTTCCTATATGTTCTATAAAATCTGTTTTTTCTTAATCTCTCTCCTTAACAACCAAAAAATTTAATATCAATATGTTCTGACTTTGTTGAGCTCTTGTTGTTGGAGTAAAGCACTACTGAATTATTGTCACAATAAATTTTCAATGACTTTTCAATGCCATCTACCACACGAAGTCTGGTGACAAAGTTTCGCAACCATATGTCATGGTTAACGCATCACCCGCTTAACTGTTGTCTAATGATCTATGTTTTGATTGCTCAAGTATCTGCCTATCAAGACGGTGCATACTTGAGCATACATTAAGCTCCCTATTACTGATGCATAAGGTTTATTTATCATGCATTATTGTCCTTTCAAGATCATTTTTGGGGCACTGTTTAAGACTAAACTTGTCTCCTTTAGTCACTGGTGTGTCGACCGGTCTACTACTTCCCATGCCATATCTACTTAAGACTTTATCGATATAATTTTTCTGTGATAATCCAAAAATACCTCGAGAGCAATCTCTTAATATTTGGATTCCTAATACGAAAGAAACATCACCAAGATTTTTCATATCAAATTTGTTCTACAAAAATTTATTGGTTTCATGCAACAAACCTATATCATTTCTTGCAAGTACTATATCATCAACATATAAGATTAGGAATACATATTTACTCCCACTGAACTTATATTATACACAATCAACAATATTTGCCTCAAAGCCATATGAGGTAATAACCTGATGAAATATGATGATTGATCCTACTTCTCTATTTTAGCCTTATTAGCATTTCCTTCAGTAGCAATGAGTTTGTCCTACCAAAGAGCAATGACCAAATCCATACAACCAAAGACAATTTCGAAGTATCTTTCCAAACTTTGAAGTTTGTACCATTTAGCATAGGGATGTTGCTCACTTGAACATAAACATTGGCAGTTGAAGCAACAACAATTGTATCCATCCAATTATTGTTAGCAAGAATAATGGGAAAATTCATACTGAGATACCTGGAACAACATTGATTTTTAATCTTTGGATAGAAAAATTAATTGTAAGTGGCACTCTTATTGCAGTAATCAAATATTGTTAAAAGAAATCCTGTCAAACATTAAGCCATTCTTTGGACCGATTCAGTGTTCACGTGAAAACTTGAGAATTCGCAACCTATTTATTACTGCATATATTTTCTATCAATTAGTCAAACAATAATCTTCCTTTGAGCTGATTAGTGCTCACATAATTAGATAAAAAATAAATAAATATATAAACTGAAGGTTCAATGTTTATTATTTGACCAAACAATAAACTTCTTTTGGACCGTTTATTATCCACATAAATAATAAGCATTATATATAAAAAACATTGCATATATATATATATTGAATATGAGTAGCAGATATTACAATGAAAATAAAAGTCTGGATCAGTGAATTGTATTCAACATGATAACGGAAAAAAAATATATATTACATATGCTTTCAAGGCAATGGACCAACGACATTATTATGCATATCATACTGAATTACAAAAATTGAAACATGGTACAGGAACCAAGGCCACAACACAACAAAATGAATTATATAAGATAAGATGAAATGCATAAACATCAAACAGAATTATGTATGCTTATTCTTTAATTTCAAACCGGTATAATGTTAACATAATCCAATCCAATGATAAAATTTTATTTACAATAATTTAGCACGAATGAGACTCTGATACCAATTGATAGAATGATAGAATAAACCTTCTAAATAATGAATTTAGCCATCATATTAAATTATTGTGAGTCAGAATTCGATAGAAGAGTCACATACCTGTATCCATAGAAGACAATTGATTACTTGATATGGGTAGGATCTTCCGCAATCAACATCCTCCTTATCCTTTTTGCTGGACTTGAGAGTGACTCTTTTGATGGGATAAGAGACCATAAAGTTTGTGATTTTGATATATTAGTGTCAACACTCGATTTCGTCCTAGTTAAATTAAATTTTACTAATCCTTGCATTTTATCTGTATTATGCATTTTTTTTCTTTAATCCAGTTTTTACTAATCAATTTTTTTTTGTTTTTCGTTATTTGTTGGGCCAAGCCCATTATTATTATTATTTTCTATTTTTATACCTTTTTTTATTTTTATTTTTTTCATTATGGGTTTTCTACTGATAAAAAGTAAAAAAATAAGATAAATTTTATTTGTGCACTTAAAAAAAATTATTACTAAAAAATGTTTTCAATAGTTTTGAAAAGAGACTCAAATTTTTTCGATTTGTGCATTGGAGGAGCCATCAGATAAATCAAATATAAAGGGGAACAATACAAAAAAAGGAGATCATAATGCTCCTACATTGATATTTGAGAATTGAGAGAGAAGAAGATCAAGAATCGAAAGCATTACAAAGAAAAATGAATTGCAATGGGAAGAATCAAGTTTCTAGAGAATTGGGCTTCAACAGGTACGTGAATCTATTTTTTTTTTATGCATATACGTATATATCTTTGTGTTTTGTTTGCTGTTATGTGCTTGGTGCTTTCGTCCAATGTCAATGTCAATGACCTGCAAATCAAATAAATGAAAAGATTTGAACTATAATCAATTACGGGTATGATTTTTAAAGTGTTATTCCTTTGTGATAATGTGAGCATATGTATGTTTGAGAATTCATGTTCAAGAATTATGAACAAATCAGTCACAGCCATCAAAACAATAAAAAAGAAAATGAAGAATTGAGTCATTGCTTCATAATATTTGGAGTATTTATTGCTACTTTGATGAATATTCTTGAACTCAAAAGAATCATACCACTTCTATGAATCTCGTAGCACCGTTGTGTGCTTTTGTGCCAATCTTGCATCCGAACACAAATAGAAACCTTCATTCAAAACGAAAACCGAAAAAAAAAACTTCAATACCCAAGAATCCCAGAAAATCCAACAATCAACAAATACTCAAGAATTCTAGAAAAGCTCAACATTACCCATTCGAAATCCAAACGAATACCCTCAACTCAGAAACAATATTCCACTTAAATTTCGTGAATCCAAAATAGAAACCAAAACAATCCAGAATCATTCCAAATATCCATTGAACACAAACAGATTCAAATTCCAGAAATCAACATAGAATCAAACCAATTCCAATTTGAAATCCCCAAAACAACAACCCAAAAAAACTAAAACACAATTGATACCAAAAAAAACAAACAAAGAACAAGAAAGAAAGAGGGAAGAAGAAGGGAGTGAAGCTAGAAATCGAAATTTCACATAGCAAAGAAGAGAAGGTATTCACATTTGAAAGATGGAACAATCTCCTCATTCGCCTTCCATTTTCTTCCTCGCTCTCCTCCTCCGATCATCCCTAACTGATGTGTCCAATTTCCTTAACATTTTGAGCTTTGACTTCCCCTTTCAATCCTATTAGCATTGTCGCACGCTGTCGACCACCATCGGCGTCATCCCTGCACATCACCGCAACTTCAACGCCACAAAACCTCTATAGTTTACCACCTCTTGTTGCCATCGTTTCTCACCCTATTACTATTACCTCTATTGTTGTCACGATGCACTTGAATTGTTTTCCTACGGATTGATTGGCCTCCAACCCTAACCAAAGCTGTCGTCACCTCTCACCACCATGTGTCGCTCCTCGCAACAACCCATCGTTGCCCACAACAACCTAACCCTCTTCTCTCCTCCACACTATGTTATCATGTTGCTTCCCTTTGCCGGCTTCGATTGCTGCAACGCCATCCATTGCCGCCTTGGGAGAGTCTTTATCTCCCGTTGTCAAGCCATCTTGGAGCCACCCTTTTCAACACTTTTACCACCTTTAACACGAGCCTCACTGCCAAGCATGGTCGTGTCTCGCCTTGTTTCTCCACTGTCTGTTTTCCCTTTAACCTCAACTCTCTTAGTCTCCCTTGCTGCCCACAAGTCACGTCGCTACAACCCTACAACTTGTCGTGGTTCTCGCACCACTGTCGTGCTGCATTGTTGTCAACCCCGCTGTGAGTCTCCATCCAACACCCCTAGTCGCCACCTATTCCATCTCCACGGTACCAACCTTATGTTCTTATTCAAATTCCAAAACCACAATTGCTTCTAGTTCCCCATCGTTTTCGTGAACAGTGGTGTTTTTGTATGTCTAATTCCAACCCTAGGTCATTTCAATTTAGGAAAATTGGAGAGTGAATATGAAAAGGCAATGTGGATAAGTAGGAATTGGGCTTAGCCCAATTGATTAATATTAGGCTTTGGTTTATTAACATAGGGAAGGAACGACTTTGGCATAAAGTGAATGAATGGGTAAGGTGACGTGGCATGGTGGCTAGCATAATGCAGGAGAAATGGGTAAAGGCAGCGTGCGTTGCTTTAGCCAAGGGGTTTGGATGCATTTTTCTCCCTTCACACACACACTTTTATTATTGCATATATTATGAGTGAGGCCCTATACCTGGATATGAGGAAGCCTAGAAATATAAAAGGGTTATGTAACAATGCTGATAGGATGTACTTTCTTTCTTAGTTTTTGTGAGAACTCTAAGTAGAGTTTGTTCTCTTTATTTGTTTGTTCATAGCAAGTTGTTTACCAGTTGTTGTGGATAATATAATAAAGTGAGTCATAACTTTAGTGACCTTGAATCTCTAGCATTGATACTGTAATCGAATTGGTTTATGATTCTGAGTTTGGAACATGGAATTGAATTGTTTACTCGTTAAGATTTGGGTAAATTGAATACTATGCTTTATGGTTTTTCTAAGAGTTGAACATTCTAGTTTCGGGAAGGAGTGGTTTTGAGTTATGATTTGGGAGAATTTCTAAATTGATTAACTTGGATTTCTATTGGATTTTCTCTGATTTTTTTGTTCTGATTTAATTTCGTTCTTTACGGTGGCTATTTGGTTTTGACTGGGTATTAAGCTATTTGTCCTGGCGCTGTATTATGTTTTCTATTACTATGGCTAGGATTTGATTGGGATGGGTATCATAACTACTTATATCTATTCTCTAGCTCTTTTTTTATGGAACAGTGGGGAGTATGAGAGAGTGATTGAGACAGCAATCTCTGAAACAAAATTGTGCCAAAGGTAATCGATAATTTCATGGATGAAATTGAAGATTGAGGCATACTAAGGGCAGCACCTCTACAGGTATAAATCACGTGTTTATAATATTCAACTTTAATTTAACAAGTATCACTTAAAACAACTAACATTTAGTCAAAAATTTACACAGATCATAACAAACACATGTCCATCAAGATCCTAGCATGGCAAGTACAATATTCATCAGAACAAACACTTATACGGTAGCAAACATTAATAGAAAAGTACCTATTGAAGACCTCTTCAGGCTCAATCCCTCTGCTTTCTCTATAATTCAGCTTCTCCAATTCTTTGCAAGAGAAAATTGTATATTTGAGACTATATTGGACCTTGAAAAATAGAAAAATTCTTTGATAAAACTGTGTGTATCTCGTGTAATTTTTGTATCTTCTCCCCTTTGAAAATAATCAGACTCTTTTTTATAATTTTTTCTGTTAATTCTTTCATCTCCCTCCATAACACTCTCGATGATGATTATTAATTAAGAATCAATTATTCCAGCCTCTTTGTATTAACTCTTTTTTTTTTTAAATTGCACTATGAAATAAAGTAGATAGAAATAAAGTAAAGAAACGTATGAAGAAGAGGAATAGGTGAATGTATGAGGGTTAAATGTCAAAAGCATGACTATTAAATGTGATAAGTGTGAGGAGGCAAAAAACTAAAAAAGAATGTATTTGCAATTCTTAATCAAAGAGTCTTTAATAATGAGAGATAAAATTTGCTAAGCACTAACTAAAAGAATTAAAATGTCACTAAAGCTACCTAGGGAATTAAAATGGCATTAAAGCTACATACGAACATTGAATGGGAGTAAAGGTTTGTTAACCTTAAAGCTCATGTGGCAAGTAAAATTCATAGAGAAGTGGAAGTAGAGTATAAATGATAACTATTTTTATGGGGCAAGCAAAATTCATTGAGAAGTGGAAGTAGAGTCTAAATAATAACTATTTTTATTTTTTATAATTTGAATTCGACTTCAACAAATCTTTTTTTTTTTTATCAAACTAGATCAGAATTATTTTTTATAAATGAACATCCCTTTTCAATTGGACTCACTTAATATTTTAAGACAAACCCAACACTTTTTTGTTTTATCATTTTTTTACAAATTTTATTTTATCTTATTTTTATTATTATTTAATCAAACTTTATTTATAGAGTCAAATTTCTTTTTATTATTTATCCTAAATGGCAAAAAAACTAAATAACACATGTTAAAAAAATTTATTTTCTTATTTTTACTCTTATTTTATTTTTCTTTTTTTATTTGTAAAAATAATTTTTATTTGTCCTGACAAAATTGGGTATTGACATAACTGTATTCACCAAAGTAGCAAAAGCTCAATTTATTTTTCAAAATTAGCAACAGCAGGTCAGCATTACCCATTTTGTCCCAATCTCAAGATCAAAACCCTAAAACTAGTGCTAAAAATTTCCTGAAATTGAAAAGGAAGAAAAAAATTAGGATGAAAATTGAAACGTTAATCGAGAAATTCCTATCTGTTTGGATCAGTGAACCTGTAAACTGTGACTCAAAGACTTGTAAATGGTGACATAAAGACCTTTGATGGCGATGTCATGGCCTGAGACAAAGCACAAGGTGTCATGCTCCTTCACCTCCAATCTCGCTAAAACCTTGTTCCTGACAACATGTTGCTTCAGGTAACGAAACAGTGAAAAAAAAATTAAAGACTGCAAATGGACTGGGGAGGATTTTCATTGAGGGGCGCATAAGAGTTTCAAATATTTGGAAATTTGGAGAAGAAAGGTTAAAGCGGATTAAAGGGTTTGAGAGGGAACAAAATTTCCTTTCAGACACAATCACAACAAGTTCTAATATTAATTTTAAATTTAAATTAAATGTACTTTGACCACATTTATAAAAATGCCTATTAAAATACACACATTTTAAAAGTGTGGTGTAAACTGACATTTACTTATCAACATTTTTATCTAGGTGTTGTCTAAAATAAATAGGCAATGTTTTTCATCTGTAGCATGGTCATTTCTGAAATAAATCTTATCTTTTAGGCAACATGTAAAATTTGTTGCCTATTCCTATTTTAGACAATAGTTTTTTGGTCGTTGCAATATAAATGTTGCCTAAAGCAAAAAATAGTGTAGTGAAAGGTAGATGAAGATTATATCAAGAAGATAACTCAGGATTTAATTGTTGTCAAAACTGAGTTAGCCTCTAGAGCCAAAGATTGGGATATGGCTTTGCATTCTCAGCACTAATGGAAGAATTCTTATAACGAAGCCAAGCAGGACAGACATAAGCTAATGAAGGAGCTATATGATCTTCAAATCCAGTTTAATAGCACTGAATCACAAATGAAAGAAATAATGTCAGAATATGAAGAGAGGATGAAGGAAGAGCAGTGGCATAGAATGGAGACAGAGCAGAAACATGAGCTTATGATGGCTCAGCTCGAGAATCACATTGCAGAACAGGAGGGAATCATAATTCACTGAAAGACCTGTTTCTCACAGTTAGCTACTCTTGCTAATGGAGCTATTCATGAAATGCCAAGGATGCTGCGCAAGGCTGATATATCATTGGCATTCTTCAACCCTCTAGAAAAAGTCCAAAACTTTTTGGATCATTGTAAATACTTAGTGGAAGAGATGGAAAATATAATAGCTCGTGCTAAGAAATGATTGTACTCTATTGTTCTGACGAATTGTTTTGTAATGTCAAACAATTTTGATTCTCATTAATAAAAATATGGGTTCAATTTCCATGAGATGTGTGTACTACTTTCATAATTACTGTTTAAATTACATACATTCATTCATTTATTCATATAATTTATTTTCATTTTCTACATTATTGTTTAATTAATTCATTAAAATAAAATCAACAACAACGTAATAACGGCAAACATTCCGCGACATCCCTACCAAACTCGTGCTGATAGCAAGAAGATGAAAAACTTGAGTGAAGCATAAGACCACATGAAGGCTGATATTGACCAATTTAAGAATCAAGTTGGTCAAATCTTTGAGATGATGATAGCACTGAAAGATGCGGTTGCTGCAAAGAATGAAGAGGCTCAGTCTTCATTACAAACCCGAGGGCCTAATCAAGGGAATAAAGCAAATCAGGAATTCCCTCCATATGGCTTGCCTCTGAATTACGAGCGTCGGTTTATGAGGATTATGTTGATCAAGGGAACATATCACCAGTTGTTAATGTTGCTAATTTGAAAGGTCAGTCTGAGCTCACCCAAGTACCACTTGCTAATCATGTTGAAAGGACGGTAGTTAATAAAGTTTCTCCTGCTACTCAACTAAAGGGTCTCCAAGTCATAACTAATGAAGTGACTCCAGTGAATAATGTTGTGCATGAGGATTTGCAAAATGTGATGATTAATGCTGACAAAACCAAAAATAAGCTCGAAATTTTAGAGAAAAGACTGAGAATGATTGAGGGAGCTAGTATCTGTGAGTTTGGGGACGCTGTTGGGCTGTGTTTGGTACCTGATGTTGTAATTCCCCCAAGTTTAAGGTGTCGAAATTTGAGAAGTATAAGAGAGTTTCTTGTCTGAAGAGCCATCTGACTATATATTGCAGAAAGATGGCTACGCATGCTCATGATGAAAAACTGTTAATGCATTTCTTTCATGAAAGCCTAACAGGAGTGACTCTCAACCGGTATATGCATTTGGAGTCAGCTCGTGTTCGCTCTTGGAAGGATCTTGTAGATGTGTTTCTGAAACAATACAAGTACAATATGAACATGACTCTTGACAGAATGCAACGCAAAGCATGGTGAAGAAAAGCTTTGAGACTTTTAAAGAGTATGCGCAAAGATGGAGAGAGCTCACTGCTCAAGTGGCACCATCTCTACATGAGAAAAAGATGATAACTATGTTTGTTGAGACTTCAGAAACTCCTTTCTATGAACGAGTGTTGGGAAGTGTTTCCTCCAATTTTTCTGATCTTGTTATTATTGGAGAAAGAATCGAGCATGGTTTAAAAAGTAGGAAAATAGCACAAGGCTCGTCCGTAGCCACCAATGCTAGAAATCCTGGGTTCAATAATAACAATAATAACAAGAAGAAGGAAAGGTGCAAGCAGCTTCCGCCATGTCATACTGGGGAGGATATCAGCGCCAATACATGCCTAATTATAGACCTTCATCTGCTTATGTTGCAAATGTTGTGCCGAGCTACCTTCAGAATGCTCCTAAGCCACCAACTACATATCGACCTCCAGTTGCAGCTAACAATGCATATCAGCCTAATACTGGAGGTCAGAATTTTAATCAAGTGCAGAATCAAGGCTATGGTCAGAGAAGTAATCAAGGAGAAAGGATGGTGAAGTTTACTCCCATACCGATGACATACACAGAGTTGTTACCTGACCTACTCAAGAGTGTGTTAGTGTCCATATGTCCAGCAAGAACCATACAACCACCATATCCTAGATAATATGATGTCAATGCTAAATGCGAATATCATGGTGGAGAGATTGGTCATTCGACTAAGAATTGTCGAGCCCTCAAGTATAAAGTGCAATCCTTGCTCGACTCAAGGTAGCTTACTTTCCAGGAGCAAAAGCCGAGTGTTGAGAAGAACCCTTTGTCTGGATATACAAGCTCCATGGTGAATGTTATTATGAAGGAAGTCTGAGTCTGGTTAGGAATGTAAATGAAATGAGTAAACCTATGAATGAGGTTTTCAGAGCAATATGCCAAGCTGGATTATTCCAATATGAACACAGGCCAGAGAATAAATGTGGTTTTCATTCTAGCACCGAACATTTCATTGATAAGTGTTCAAAGAAAAATTTCTAATGATTAGGATTAGCAAATATCAATCTAAATAGCTTGGCGAATTCGCCGGAGATAAGACTCCTAACCTAAAAATAGGGATGTCGATTCCTAAAAAACGTGTTTTAAAAGGGTTCAAGGTCTCGAGCTAGTGCCTTGGGTGAGTAGGGGAATTGTGAACTCATCAAAATGATGGGTCCCGAATACACTTCTAGCAACACCTCTTACAAAGAGGATTTGCTAGATGACTCTACCCACCCCTTTTGATAGGGATATGTAACTCTTCCCAGAAAAGATAACCTATAATCATCAGGATTGAACTATTTATTTATAATTAACGTAAGAAGCAGGAGGAGGCATCGTTGGAATCCGCTCCTAAATTCGTTTCATCAACCTAGGCAGGCAAGGCAAAAAAGTACGATGACTCAGCAGCTAGCCAGGCTTCTGCTTATGAGCGCATGTTAACGAAAGAACAATATATTTCTAAACCTTTTTTTATCCATCTGGCCCTTCCGATGCTTGTTCGGTGTCAATACTCTATTATTCGACGGGTAACTAAACTCATTGATAAGAAAGATTAGGGATCGTTTGTCCCTCCTTCCTTTGTCCGATCAGTCAGTTCACTCATATCGGATGGGTCAGTTTACACGGATCTGTCTTCTGATGATAAGGCAAGACTTTTTGTTCTACCAAACAAAGCAATTTGGTCTGGTCTGTGTGTAATGCTCTTTCTTTTTTTGTTTTAGCCTAAAAGGGTCCAATAGCTACAGAAACAAGAGTAAGTTGCTCCATCATATCCCTTTTGGTCATTTAGCACAAACAAGAGAAGTCTCTAAGGTAGGGAGTGCCTCATAATAGGTTTTAGGAAAATCAATCTCCTCTCTTCTCTACAAGTAAAGAGACTCATCTCGGACAGGAGCGGTGGAAAGCTAAAGAAAGTACAACATTAAGATTCTAACTTTTGTCCTTCTGTTTTCTTGGGAAACCATAGACAGGACATTTTACTTAGGATTGGTGGGGATATGTATACTCGGTCGACGACATTTTGTCCTTTTGAACCAATGCTGACGGCGGACAAACTCACGACAAAAGCAAAAGAGCTAGTCATAACTCAGATACCAAGTCAAAGCGAAGTTCGAAGTCACTATTTTCTTTAACAAAAATCCTATAATATAAAGAGTTGGATGAGAGGAAGAAGATCAAAAAGTCACTTTTGAACTAGGGTATCTCCATCTTAGGTTTCATCTCACCGCTTTGTTTTATCTCATTCGTACATCTTCTATCGATATCGAGCCCGGTATGGTACAAAGAAAGGCTGAGTACAGTAGGGGATCTCCCGAGATAGAATGATGACTTTTTATCATTTTCCCTAGCAGACGAAGGTCTAGTGATCGTTCTTATATGATGCAATACGACTTTTGCGAGATGGGATCACTATCTATCTCTTTACCGCTTCTTCTGCCAGCCCCTTTATATCATATCGATCTGTCTTCATCAATTTTCAGCTCTACTGAGGAGCGTTGCCCGCTCACTATGAAGGGACCCAATAAAAGAAAGGTACTTTCTTGTTCTTTCTTCCCTTTTCCTCTGCTAAAAACATATTCTCTTATAAAATTCTATTTGATCTCGATAAGAAAATAAGTACATGAAACCCGATCAATCCACGAACTTTTTTGCCCTCTGCTTTTGGCTTAAATGAAATACTTTTGACTTCTTTTTTTGGTTACTGAACAAGATGTACCAGGGCCAAGGGGACCGATAGATAATGTGTTCCATGATCTCATTGAATACCTCTAGAACTGCTATTGCTATCCCCGACCTCTAACTGTTATCCAAGAAGATCTTTGAAAGGTGTCGACTCAACCAAGAGAGAGAGAGGGCCCTAATCTAATAGGAGGGCCCAACCAAAGAAGGAGGGGCATTATTAAGTGCAAAGGAACAAAGAAAAGAGTTCCCATCCTCCATCAGGCTATCCTATCTGTCGAGAACTAGTCCAGGGCTTGGCTTGGTGCAAGATCAACTCGACCAAAGATGGAATATGGAACATAATATTATATAATAACATGATTAGTAGAAAAGCGGGAAATATCACATAAGCTTATCTGTCCCGTCTTCTTTTTATGGAAGAAAACAAATTGGTTTTTTTGAGATGGCAAAAGGTAGAAAGAGTGTACCATGAAGCAAGGTTCACAGAAGGTTTGAAGTACTCTATCGATCATCTTGTTTTCCTTGGCATGTTACCTTCCATGAGCACGTGTTACTCAACTTCCCCTTTTTTTAGTAGGCGCCTATTGGATCAGCATCTTATGGATCTTCTTCGCTAGTGGTTTTTCCTGCGTCTCCCGTGCATTAGGAATCGATTTTTATATAACTACCCACGTCAATGGAATGGACCTCTTTTTTAGCTTAGTTGTATGCTCATCCAATTGGATCAGACTCCCCATTCGACTAGCTAAAGAATTAATAATATTCAGTCGCCTTTTTTCGAAATAATCGAGTCCAATAAAGATTATCGAAGCCGAAGCCTTATGTAATACTGCTGTTTTTGGCCGATGGTGTCCACCTTTTAAGATAAGAACCAGATATTGAAGTTGTTTATTTTTCATGGTACTCCGGTCCAGGCCTTCATCCCTCATATTTTCCTCCTGGTGAAATCTAATAACGAAGTAACCATGAATTAGGTCCACAAGTGCCACATTCCCGTTCGCTTGCCACATAGCTCTTTTGTTCGTAGTGAGATAAATTAACCGAAATAGTTAAGTGAAGGAGACCCACATGCCCACTTTTCCTTCCCCACCCCATTTCTGGGACAGGCCTCGTTCTTATTTGAGGGCTCGATAAAAACTCCAATCCCCGAAAGACTAAGAGCAATAATCTTAAACTCTTTACATCATAGCATAGATAGCAATACCATTGATCCCATATTCAATGAAATTGGTGTGTATATCTACTACTAATTCGATTTTGAACCTCATTCATTCCCACCACAACCACCAACAATAATCAAGCTAGCCAAGTTAAGGGAGCAGCTTCACCTTCTCCCCTACTGTTCTCACACCTTTCCTAATTCTCACCTCTTTCTTTTATTTTGACTTTTGTCAAAAATATATGTGAAGAAGAGAGATCAACTAAAATTTTGTTATAAGGTTTGTTATGGTGGGTCCCAAATTCCACTTCTCTTGCATATTTCTAACATGTTTGAAAGGATATAAGTTTTCTATTCGGGTAGAACAACAAGCCTCTCATTTCATTGTGTTTGGACAATTGAGAAAACTCATCTGAGAATACCCGTCGAAGAGCATAGCCTTCTCAATTTTCCTTTTTATAATTACTTACGAATTTAAAACTTTTTCTCTATTAAAATCCGACAACCCCACAAAATGAAAGCCCGCATACTCATCTAGTTTAGCGTGACGAGTGTTGTCATCCAATAAAGGTTGGGAATGGTGAGGCTCCGAGGGCTCAAGGTTTGGGGCTTCTTAGTTAACGTTGGCTTCTGAGTTAGGTAGGCTCGAAGAGCAAGAGATGGGATCCATCATCATTAATATTAATGGGATATCAATATATCCATATAAGAAATACAAAATAAAAAACATAAAAAAAAGCCTCGTATATCTTTTTTTCATCATCATATTAAGTAAGTTTTTAAGTAAGTTTTTGCTTTTTCTTTTAAGAAAATAATAATTAGCTTTAAATTTAAATAATAAATAACAAATCGGGAATAACTTTATGCAGAACTTATAATATTCATCACAATAAACATAATTATCTTCCGAAAATTGAAAGCTCAGTCATAGTATTTTTTTATAAGTTGGAACTAATAAAACGTGTAAATATAATTATCCTTTTATATATAGTGTATTACAGTTTTATTTGTTTACTTTAATCTTTTATTTTCTAATTTAAGTGAATTTTCTTTAGGAGAGACCTTTATACAAAAATACTTTTCATAAAATATAAATTCAAAAATAAAAACAATATTTTTTGTCATGAAATATTAAACTAGTTACAAAATATAGTTTTGTCATAAACTATGTTAAAAGTTAATATTAAAAAGATTCATTTATATTGAGTCCATAGGTTAATCACAACATTAACAATAAATATAGTAATTTGGATAGTTTACACTTTTCACAAAAAGTTATTCCATAAGTAGAGTTTTTACATATTTATCTTTGTTTAAATATTCTTATTTTATTTTTTAAATAAACTAGTTTTAGAACTTTATTTTCTTAAGAAATTAGTTTGACTTAGCTTCTCCTTTCAAAGAGAGAAAAAAAAAAAAGTTGAAGCAAACACTAATTTATTCTTATCCTGATATCCATGGATCAAGCACGAAACTTATTGATTTTCACATTGTCCCAAGTAGTAGATCTTCTCAGTGAAGAAAATGTGCGCCATGAGAGTGTTTACCAAGTCTTTGGGTAGCAGCTTCCACGCCAAAATTTGCAAACCCTATCGCACTCTCAATCTCATCACACATCAGCACCAGAGTCAGTACCAGACCCGTAGAAATCTTATTCTGGAAACTTCCGCTTCTGAATTCGTTAAGCTTAACAGACTCACTGGCCCTGATTCTGGTAAATTATTATTTTTTACTCCATTCATCCTCACTATGAATAATTATATATATATTTTTTATTTATTTCAGTCTTGTTTCATTTATTTTAACAGGGATTGTCGAAATTAGCTTGGATAAGCCTGAAGTAAGAAATGCTATAGGGAAAGAGATGCTGCGAGGCTTAAGTCATGCTTTTGAGATGATTAATCAGAACTCTTACGCTAATGTTGCTATAATCAGCAGTTCAGTTCCTGGGGTATTTTGTGCTGGGGCTGATTTAAAGGTTAATCTTTGAATTCCCTATTATTCAATCTTCAAAGGAAGAAGGTTTGGGTGTTTATAATATTTGTGATTTTTTTTTTCTCCTGTGGTGACTGTGATCATAAACTAAAAGTTTTCAAAGCATTGTACTTGGACATAGTTTGATCCATTTTCTAATGGGTTCTTGCTGTTAGGCAAGGTAGTGTCGATTTAATTTACATATTATGTTCGTGGAGCGAAGTCATTCTTTAAGGTTCTGTGTTCATTGGGCTGCAGGAGCGCAGGACCATGAGTCAATCAGAGGCTAAGACTTTTGTGAATTCTATTCGCTCCACATTTTCATTTCTAGAGGTTAGTTCAAATCATTCATAAATAATTCTTTTTGTACTTATTGGATTACATTATAGTATTTGGGTTTATTGGGCTGCATTCTAATATTTGTGTTCTGTACTTATCCACACAATGCTGTGAATTTATGACAGATGAAGCATCATATGAAATAGGTTATGGTGTATTTCTATTCTGTTTCACATTCTTTTCTGGTATTGTTATTATCATTTGGGGAGGGGTTGTTATATAGCTCATGAGCTGACCCAACTTTTTGCTTCCATTTGGGTGGTAGTAAGAAATATTGGTGATGAAAAATCTCTAAGTGGACTCTATCATGTTCGTTTCCTCTGGCTGTACTTCATGTGTGTCATAGCATCTCTGTTTTCCCATTTTAATGATACTACTCTTGAAATTAGGATAATATTTGTTTTCTTATTCAGGTTGTTTGTGTTCCAACTATTGCTGTTATTGAAGGAGTAGCTCTTGGTGGTGGACTTGAGTTGGCTCTTGCATGTGATATTCGAATATGTGGTAGTTAAACAAGCTGTATTTTTTTTATATTGGATTTTAATGCTTTGATTGCTTCTGAATCTGATGCCAGTATCAGACATTTTCTTTACTTGTTTGTTCTTTCATGGCATAGGAGAAAATGCTCTGATGGGTTTGCCAGAGACAGGACTTGCAATAATCCCTGCGTATGTTTCGTACTATTTCTGTTTAGTCTTTTTGATATTGTGTCTTTGACGCCATCTAATTTCTGCCATGTATCTTCAGTTCTGTTATCTAATAAAGTAAAAAGATTAAATCTCAAGATAGTGGAGTATATTTGGAATATGTAGACAAATATGAATGTAATGGCGAATTTGAATTGGTTTTAATTTTTTGTTGAATGCGTGTAATAAGGTCAGCTTGATATTCTTGTTGTTATTGATACAGGGCAGGTGGATCTCAGCGACTACCCAGATTGGTTGGAAAAGCAGTTGCAAAGGATATTATATTTACTGGTCGAAAGATTGATGGCCAAGAGGCACTGTCCTTGGGTATGTTGATTAGTCACTCAACTCCTTTCTTTATCTAATTAGTAAAGACATCAATACAGAGATGTTGAGGAGGAGAATCTGTAGAATACACCGCATATGCTCATTGTTTCCTCAAACTTATATTACCAAACAAAAGTTTATGTCTATTGAACCTCATTTGTTTTGGGTGTTCATAGCAATCACTATTATGATACGCTTAGCCATTTCCTATTGAACTACAGTAAAACAAAGAGAAGGTTTACTATTATGCAACTTTCTATACAATGACAAATACAAAAAATTTCACCTGAAAAATTGCTAACTTCTTACTGCTTCTTTTCACAAATAAATATAATCTTTTCTTTTTTATTCCTCGACAACATCATGATGTCTGCCTAAAAAATTATTTATACAGGTCTTGTTAATTACTGTGTTCCTGCTGGTGAAGCTTATTCAAAGGCACTTGCAGTTGCTCGGGATATCAATCAAAAGGTATCTCCCTCAGAAATATATCATTCTGAAATTGGTATTATGGTACAGTGGTTTATGACATTTAGAAATGCGGGGATCAGCCCTTTAGTGTCGTTGAATGTCCATGTATAAAGCGTTGTGACTGATATTTCTAAATGTTGATTTTCCATTTTGTTCTTTTGAAGAAGTTGATTTATTAAGAAAAAGATAAATAGCTCATGTTACAAGTACATTTACTTCCTTTGCAAAAACCCCACAAATGATTTAGCTGGTGCAATTAATCCCTGTGCCCCAAATAATTTTGAAAATCAAGAGAAAATTTTGGTTATATGTCCAAAATACTTTTGATTGAAATATATTTTGTAAGTATTTATTTAACACTAGTATTTTGTATTTGAGAATGTTAGCCTAAAATCATCTAATGCAGTTTCTTGGATACTATGAAAATATGATTTTCTATAGATAAGGCTTACTTGTCCCCCTATTGTCCCTGCATGTTATTGAGTTTAATTTTTGAACAGGGTCCAGCAGCTATAAGGATGGCTAAAAAGGCTATTAATGAGGGGGTTGAGACTGATCTAGCGTCAGCTTTGGTCTTGGAAGAAGATTGCTATGATTATGTCTTGAATACTAAAGATCGACTAGAAGGCTTGGCTGCATTTGCTGAGAAGCGGAAACCAAGGTATACTGGTGAGTGATACGAGTGTTCTTTTGCTGATTTTGTCTCTATTTTTCCAGAGACGAATATCTGTCATTTAGATTAATCATCTAGAGCCTGGAGTCAACTTCCTAGATGATGAAATTTGACTGGGGAAAATATCTTCCCTTTGTGTACAGTCATTTATTCCCGAAGCTGAAAACAGTCTCTAAAACAATGCACCTTGAGACATTGGCTTTGAGCTTTTTTTTTCTGTATTTATACTATTGTCGTAAAGATTCCACTTTTTCTTCTGTATGTTCTGGCAATAAATGAATCTGTTAGGGAACTTGGAGTATAAACTTGTGGTGATTCAGCGTAAAGGTATTTGCTTTTTCTCGTACGACTTCTGTGACATTTTGAAGGAGATGAAAAGGAGCGGGGAAGAATAAAATGAAATGGAATAGAGTTGCTGTCTCACTGTTTATTTATTTTTAGGATTAAATATAAGTAAAATGGGTGAGTTTTTATTGTTATTTCTATAAAAAGAAATTGTTTTCATATTTGTAAAATTTGAATTAATTATTTTTAGTCCTTTAATGTATACATGTTAATTTTAATTTCTATATTTGTTTCATTTTTTTTTCAAAATTTGAAGTTACTAATTTTAATTTCTAATATCCGTTTTAACATAGATCATATCATGGATTTTTACAGATCTTACAAGTTTTTTTAAAAGCGCTATTTGTAGGCATAATATTATATTGTTCATATGTACTAATGGATGATTATTAAATACATAAATAGCTAACAATGACAATATAATATTGAAAAATAAATAATATAATTAATGTTAGAAAATTTGGTTGATCTCAACCTCCAAATCCGGGAGAATAGAAAGAGGAATAATACACGGAATACAATGAAATATATTTCTGTCATGGCACATTTATTTTAAATCACCTGAAAAATTATATCTAAAATTATATATATATATATATATATATATATATATATTTTACTCTATTCTCTCCATCAATGTAAACTTAAGAAATGTGCTTTATGAAAAGTGAACAAATATGACTAATTTGGTGGATTGCTTCGAACTTACTTCAAAGATTAAAATTTTCAAGTGCATCTTGTTTTTAAACTAATTTTTAATCAAAACTAACTTTACAAAATTAGATAATTCAAAATTAAACAAATCCAAATAATTGATAGACATTAAACTTTAAATTTATTTAGACACGTATAAAAAAATTCATTTTTTTTCAGGAATAATCTATATCATTACCATCATTGAAAAAAGATGGGTGTTACGAAACATAAATGTTTAAGTCATACCTTAAAAAAGTTTTATTATTTTCAACAAAAAAATTATATACATGTCATCCTGAAAAACAAAATGCATGTAACAAATAAATTCAATACAGGGAGATGTGTTGCTAATAGAAAGAGAAGGGTCAATCTACATTACACAAAGATACTTTTTAATAATAAAAGAAAAACTAAAAATGAGAAGGAATGGTTTATGAAACAGGAGGTGTCAATATGATGGACTTTGCAAAGGCCCAATTAGGCCCACAAATTCAACTATATATAGTAATCTCAGTTCTTAATGTGTTAAGAGTGAGTTTGGAAGAAGAGAATAACATAACAGCAGTAGAAACTAGAAAGAAATTAGAATGGCCACCTTAGACGAACGCGCTTCTGCGAAACGGTGGCTTCCTCTTGAAGCTAACCCTGACGTCATGAACCAGGTATTCTGTCTCCTCCTATTTCCTCATCATTGAGCAAAATGTTTCAATCATGTCTTCAATTGTGATCATTTTTATTCATGGAACAGTTACGCATATAACAAATTTTGCCAAACAATTTCTCGCTTTCATTTTGGATTTGCAATTTTTTATTCTATTTGGTAGTGTGCGAAATTTAAGTGTATTTTTTTGGATGAATTACAGTTCCTTTGGGGTCTTGGGCTTCCAGTGGAGGAGGCAGAGTGCTGTGATGTTTTCGGCTTGGATGAAGAGCTTCTGGAAATGGTTCCAAAACCAGTTCTCGCTGTGCTTTTTCTTTATCCCATTACGGCAAAGGTTAGTTTCAACTCACAGAACATGTTAGTTTTACTTGTTCCAATTTTTATTTCCACTACATGTCATTTTCATATCTGTTGCTTCTGATTCTGTGGAAGTTTTTATTTTCTCTTATCAGACTGAAGAAGAAAGGTTGCAACAGGAAAATGAAAAAAAGGTGAGAGTGCCTGAGTGGATATGTCTATTTATAGTGTCTTTTTATCTGTCTGTGACTATTCGTTTTCCCTGGTTCAAAGCATTCCACATTCTGTTTGGACTGTAGGGTATTATTAATTATAGATCGTCTTTAAAGCTTAATTGCCTATTTTATTAAATAGTGTCCAATAAATCTGAATTTTAGGTTGCGTGTATCATATAATTGATTTTTTAACTGCGTGTCTAGCTATGAGGCACCTACATTGAGTATTATTCTTTTGTTGTTGTTCTGGAGTAGGATTATAGCAGTAAAGTGTACTTTATGAAGCAAACCGTGGGTAATGCTTGTGGTACGATAGGTCTGCTTCATGCACTTGGGAACATAACTTCCGAAGTCAAGCTTGGTAGGCTTTTAAATCACAGCTTCAGTTTAAGTTTACAGTGTTCAACCATTAAATTTCATTCAGTTTGTGTTGCTCTTGTGGTTACCAGTTGAGGGGTCATTTTTTGACAAGTTCTTTAAATCTACTGCCAGCATGGATCCGTTGCAGGTTATTTATTTCTAGCTACTCGGAACTTTTCTCTTTCTCATTTCATAAATGCAAACAAATGACATTAATGGCAAGTTAAATATAATGCTCACTTGACATTTTCTAACTTCTGTATTTTGCAGCGGGCTGTCTTTCTCGAGAATGACCGGGACATGGAAGTTGCTCATTCAGTAGCAGCCACTGCCGGTGATACAGTGGTACTTTATTTATTAAATTTAAAGCAACAATAATTTGGGGGGGGTGTTATGATGTGATGTAGTAGCGAAACAGATAACTGATGTAGTAATAACGAGAGATTAATTTGGCATTCTTATCTTGAAAATCTTTTAGTTTGCTTGTTGTTATCATTATTCTTTGGATATAGGTTTTTTTTATGATGGGTAGTCTTGGGAATTAGATTTATTATCTTGAAAGTCTTAGTTGTTTTTTATTACCATTATTCTTTCAATATGATAAGTATTTAAGCAGGGATTTTTATTTAACAGCTTTTTTAGGTTCTTCTGTGATGAGTAGTCGTGGGAATTAAATCCTGCCTTCCTACTTGGATTTTCCTTCATTTAAGTTCTATGAATTACGCACAGGGATTTATCTTTATGAGCCAAAAGGGGGCTAAGAAGTTTCTTTTCATAGCAATGGGCATTATATGCCAGTATTTGATGCAATTGCTTAAAGAGTAATAATCCTATTTTTAAGAGGGTTTATTTGGTCTAGTTGCTTATTGAGATAGAATTAGGCAATTGGGCTTCTATATGGTGTGAATAACATGGTCTTTTTCAAAGGGATTTTCTTAGCAGATATATGGAGGGTTTGGATGCTTTGCAACTTCTGATTCTTTTTCTTATGTTATTTTTCATTTCTCCATTATGTTCCCGTATCCTCCAAATTTCTTTGTAATTTTCTTCTCTTCATCTTAATGACTTTCTTGTGGGCAAGTGCCGGTGCAACAGTAAGGCTTCTTCCTTATGATGTGGAGGTTACATGTTCAAATCTTGGAAACTATCCTTTAACTTGTGGGGTAAAGGCTACATACATTTGTGCTCCCCACGAGTGTAATGCAGTGGGCCATATTTTTTTCATCCTGACGAATTTCTTCATTGATAGAAAAAAAAGTGAAAATTATATAGGTCAAAGGGAAGCATTTTTATTGTATATGTGAAGAAATGCCTAAATCATTTTTCCATGCAATTTTTTATGAAGTGCTTAATACTAATAATAGTACTTGCGTTGGATGATTTTGCAATTTTTTCTGAGGTTTTAGGAGATATAACTATCAGAATGCTGTCATACCGTGAGGCAAAACCTGAATAGTATTGTAAATATAGATAACACCCTCTCCCCTCTTCTACAACGAAATTGTTTTTTTCAAAGTGTTTCCTTTCTTGTCTTAAAACCTTTTTGCTTATAATGCAGGCATCAGATAATGTGGACACTCATTTCATCTGCTTTGCTTGTGTGGATGGTAATTTCTCTATATAAATAATCAATTAATGGTTTTTGTCTGTGTTGTTCACAAAAAGAGCAAAACGATATACCAAGATGTGATTGTATCAACAACACCACTGTAGCAGGCAAACTAAATGTCTGAATCATAAGCCAGCTATATTAAAAGGCTATAACTAAACTATCTAGGTCCTATTCCTGTCTAGTTGAATTTGTTGTTCTCCTTTTGCAGTTGCAAAAAATTCATCTGATTAATTTCTCTCCAATTGTATGATACGCAGGTCAACTGTATGAGCTTGATGGAAGAAAGTCAGGACCAATTTCTCATGGTGCATCCTCACCAAGTACTTTGTTGAGGGTAAATTTCTTTCATTGTTAGGGCTACAGTTTTATTGATGCTTAAAAACATGTATTTAGCGAAAGGAACTGATTTAGTTTGCAAATTCTAGTAATTGTGTTGTCACTTTAAATTTTAAATGATGGATGAAGAAGCAAACAAAAATGTGTAGGTAAGTGACTCTGTCATTGGAGCAACCACCTCTTAGGAGAAAATTTACTGATAGCTAGTAATTTAAATTTGAGTTTGTAAAGTTAGTTAACAAAGAGGCTTTAGGAAGAAATCCTATTTGCTATTCTGAGAATACAGAATTTACATGAAATAGGCTAAAGCGACCCTAATTATAGACAGGAGATTACTTTTAAAGTAGCTAACATCAATCTGGATACAATTAAGAAATTACAATAAACACAGAACATTTATAGCTACTGGCATTAAGTGCCACCTCCTATGATGACCAAGATCCTCTGCAACATTTCCCCTCAACCTGGTGAATAGAGATTAATCATTTCTAGCTTACCAAATAAGAATTCAAACCCAGATGTTGACAGGCTTTGGTAAGTCCTCATTCATCATGGTGTCATGTTGGAATATAGAAGATATTGATAGTTTGATACCCCATATAAACAATTTCATATTTGATATGATTGCTATCAATTTCGACATGCTTGTTTGATCATGCTGGACAGGCTTGTGAACCATGCTGCTTGTTGCTGATTCACTGTTACTAAATAGCTTTATTAGACCTTTTCTAGAGAATTTTAGGTCTTGTAGAGCCTCTCAATCCAAATTAATTGTCATAAATATTGTATGATTGCCACGATCCATCCTTCTCCTTGCCACAATGGAGATTGTATTTTGCTTTTCCATGTAACAAGGTTTCCCCATACCTTTGTGCTTGTGCTATAGCCTATTTCCAGTTGTTGACTTACTAACATCAGATGATCTAGCCCAATTAAAATTTGCAAAGCCTTCTATAATTCCTTTGCCTGGAGTTCCGATGAGTTATTTCAATATACAGTTGGCTGCCTCTAGAAGCCTTTCAGTTGGACACTGCACAAACTGACTCTATGCTGTAGACAATATTGAGCCTTGTTAGTGTCTAATATATCAAGTTCCCTACAACCTTCAGCTCTATCCCCAGTCCACTAGACCTTCATCCTTGGGTTTTTGCTACTAATTGCTCTCTACTCTAGATGAGTAATGGCTGGTCACTTTTTTGTAGTCCCTTTTTCGACAAGTCATTCTTGAGTATAGCAAGCAGCTGATATAGGAGTGCTAGGATCTAGTGGTTCATTAGAATTTATTGACTAGAGCTGCGGTAAGACTGCTTCTCCGTAATATTTATCTGGAACATTAAGGAATGGGATACCTCCAAAAGGTGTCCATTCTTGCTTTCTGTAACCACATTTTGTTGAAGGGTGTAGATGCGAGAGCTTTGGTGAAGAAGGATTTTTTAGCTCCCCCACCATGCCAAAAATGGTCTTGTGACAATGGTCATTTTGTAGTAGCACCCACCACCGACTTTCATTCTCTATTTTTTTATTTGACTTGTTTTGAGTACTAACTACTAACTAGTAAGTACAAAACTTGGAGAAGTTGTATTTGGTCTAGCAGGGAAGAGTTAACATAACCCATTTTCTTCTCTCTTGTAACATCCACAAAATGGAAGGAACCAAAAGTAGAAAGAATTGAGATGATTTTGTAGGTTGGTTGGTAGGGGAGAAAAATGAAAGACAAAAAATGTGTGTAAAATGACAAATACTCTAAATAAAAAATGAGATGTCTAGTGATATAAATAAGGGTATTAGTTCCGTTTACATTTCAAGCTCTCATTCTTCATTTTTCTGTCAAAATGGGAAAGAACCACTTTTTAATTTGGAGCCCATATAAAATTTGTGACATCACTAAACAGAAAATACTCCTAAAAATCCTTCCTTGTATCCTTCCTTCCCTTTTTCTGTTAAATCAATTAGATTCATAGGGAAAAGTTTTTGTTCCTAAAAACCTTCTTTGATTTTGTCCATGTCCCTATTTAGGTCCTGCTAGAAATTGAACATATGCTCCTTTTCCATAATTCGGAAAGCCAGATTTTATTGTTAGTGTGATGTCATTTGATTTTATAGAATAAACTCATCAACTGTTGGTGACTATAGCGTACACATTCCATCAATCATAGTTTGTTGACAACTAGGATGGTATAAAAATAAGCACTGGTTAAGGAAGAAAGACAAGTATGATACAAAACAAGCAAATGATGATAACTTAAGTAACGTAATGAGGAGAAAGAGTGAATTAAGTGGAACCATTTTTAAAATGGAAATGGGAGATCAATCTTAAAAGGCAGATAGGTGAAGAAGTTGCTTACTTGAACTTATCATTATTGGGTGGTGATAAAAAAGCAATAGACTGGCCAAATGATTAGGGTGGGCAAAATAGATGAAGTGATGAACCAAACTGAACTGTTACAGAATTGAATGAAATTGTAAAGGCAATTTGGCCGAACTAAACTAAACTGCATAATAGCACATGCGAACTGAATTGAACCATATGACAATTCAAACAAATGGAACTGCTTTGAATTGATTGAACTGTTTGAACTATCGGCGGTGGACATCTTTTTTTTTTTTGGCATGTTTTTCACTCTTTTTCAATTTTATAAGTTACGGTTTAATTCAATTTAAGCAGCTCAGTTTAGGGGCATTCTGGTTTGTAAGGCCTATATTAAAAAACTCAATTTAATTATTTTTAAAAAATAGTTCAGGTTTCTTAATGCAGTTTGGTACTAGTTCTTTTTTTTTTAACAACCCTGGTGATGATAATACCATAGAAGGCGTGGAGAAGGTGGATCATCTAAAAACGGGCATCTTGAGAAAGCTAACAAAGATAGAAGGAAGTGTGATATGATTCTACTTATGCTAGCTTGAAAACAGTTTAAGAATTTGATTTGTTTATCTTTTAGGATTTAAGAATGAAGATGACACTCGAGGATGCTCATCACTAGATACAAATTTAATCCAGTAAAATTATATAAGTGTGAAAGTTTGCATCCAAGAGAAAACCATGAACATAAACATAGAACAATATATGCACAAACTATGGAGCTGGAATGAACAAGTTCAATTCGGCATTAAAAAGAAAGTAAAGAAAATAATGGAAAAGAAAAACTTATGAACTGATGGAGGTTCTCACACCTACTTGGAGAAGATCCAAGATAAATGATGATGGTGTCGTCACTTGATCTAAAGATGCAAGATAAGACTCAAGCAAGAAGATACATTTCTCTCTTTTTAAGAACTCCTGAGACTCTCAATTCATTCAATATTCAAAAGCTCTTTACAAAGAGAAGTGATGGTTATTTATAGCATTTTTTATTCCAGAATTATAAACTAAATGTAACTCAAATGTGCCTTTTTCTAAATCTAATATCCTAATGTGTTGGCCGAAAATTTACAAAAGGAGGGAAAATTTAAATTTCAAAATTCAACATCTAAATGTAGATTAATGGCTAAGATGAGGTCCATGTTTGAGTCACAATTGCCATGTCTACTCTTCTCCTTGAATTATCTTTCCTTCTTGGCCGAGAATTTGGTGGGCGACAATTGGGGTTGGTGGTTGACTTCAAAATGTTCCCTACCTTTTTGTCTTCCAATGCTTACAGACCCTAGCCTTAGTGGGCTTAATAGAGTCAAATACAAAAATTAATATTTGCACCTATTGTACAAATGAAAGAAATTACAATGAAAGTATATTCTTTTCTATAAACAAGCATTATTTATTTAAAAATGATTATGATCTTTCTCATTAATACACTCATCAAAGTGGTAAGGTAGTAAAGAGAAACTCAGGCAGATGATGTGAAAGCTAATAGAGGAGCACACTCAGACTTGATAACTCCATACTGATAAAGGGTTGAGGAGTAACATTTATAACCCATTCAAGACCAATTATAACCAAGGAATACGCACGTGAGAGTGATACAAGAGTTTATGAAGCTCTGGATCAAGATTATGTATAAAATATGTAAAGCAAAAAAACTTAAAGGGGACTGGTTGAAGTGACAAGTAAGAGTAAAATAGAGGTATTTCTTGTGTATAGCAGAGTAAAGCATCTTGTTGATAAGATACAGGTAGTAGGAATAACACAACCTACAAAACGGTCAGCAACCCCAGGTTGGTGTTGTAGTATTTGTTCTCTTAACTATGCAAGTTCCTTGCGTTGATACCATTTTATGAGAAGAGAGAAACAAGATATATGATGGAATCCTTGTGTTTGAAATACGCAGCCAAGATTATTTTGTGTGCGATTAATTAAAATAAGGATGTATTATTATCCTAAGTCCCAGTTGCATAATAATGTAAACAATTAGTTGTAATCATCCTTTTTACGTTATTTTTATTAGTGTGCATGTGGGCTATGCACAACTACTACTAGATCTCGATCAACTGGCTGCCTAGGGATAGAGTTACATGACCACAATAAGTTGGCAATTTGTTTAATAGAAAATCCGGTGTATCATGCCATGACAAAGCACATAGAGCTCCACTATGATTTATTAAAGAAAAGTTGCTGTGGTTGTGGGGTAAGAGGCCAATTTTCAAATATGTTGTAGAAAGAGTTGGTGGTTCAGTGGCTTCAGAATTTGAAAACTGAGAAGACAACTATGTGTGACAAGGTCCAAACTGAGGCAGAATAACCAAGGGGGTAAGAATGTCAATGCAACAGCTGCCAGCCTGCCGGTGGGATACATTTTATCTCGACCATTGTCATGTATCAGTTGGGAAAGAATTATCTTATAGAGGATTTTTTTGGTGCAGTTAGAGCCCAAACTAGTAGCTTGTGAATGTTGTTTCTGGCACCTATTTATAGTGGCATACACTATATGAATATAAGATTTGGCTGTTTTCTATTTGTGTGCAAAGAGGGTTTGGGAGACCGGAGTGGCACCCATTATAAGCATCCTAGGTGTATCATTTTTCTTATTGTATTTTATTTTCTATTACTAAATTTCGTTTCAAGTTAATTACTTCCCCATCACGTCAAATTCAACAAAAACTCACGTCTACTTTTTGGCCACATAGTTCTCCACCTTCATCAGCTTGAATATGCCTTTTTCTTTGTGCCCCATATAGTCAAATTTTGGAGGGTTGTACTGAAACCCGTCACCATGGCATTTTCAACCCTTGGCGATCCTAGTTATTTATCATGTCTGAAGCTACTGGCGTTATTATCTCTCATCTTGCATATTTCTTTCTCTACTACACTATTTTTAATTACTAATATGTATATCTATTTTTAATTACTACTTTTAATTAACGACAGGATGCAGCTAAAGTGATCCAGAGCATGATCCAGAAAAATCCAGATTCCCTCAACTTCAATGTCATTGCAATATCAAAGAAATCCGGGGATGGACATTAAGGTAGTCAATTTGGGCTTTTTATGGTGAAGCAGTTCTTGAAGTTTGTCTGCTGTATAATCTCCAGGCATGTGCAGCTTTATTCACTTTGCCTGTATTTTCATTCGGTGACCTATCAACCTGAGCATCTTTCGTTTCAAATAGATGCTGTGCGAGTGAATTTGATCTAAGAGAACAAACTTTGACCTAAAAGTTGTGTTTACTGGTGTTTTTATTTTTCAGTTTTTATTTTATTTTATTTTTAGATGCAACAGTTCAAATGAGCATAATGGCAGAGATAAATGTTGCGACCAAATTTTAGAGTGATTCTTCCTGCACCCCATGCTTTTTTCCTGCACCTTCATATTTTTTAAAATACCAAAATTTTTTTATATCTCAGATTATACGGATACAATTTTTTTTTAGATTGTATAAATTGGAATAGAAATTTTTTTATATTTTGAACTGTATAATTTATATTCCGATCATATAATTTGGAATACAAAGTTTTTTTATTTTAAATTATACAATAAATATAATTTTTATATTCTGGATTTTAAAATCTATGATATAATTTTTTTATATTCTGAATTGAGAGATGAGGAGACTTAGAATTTATTTATTTATTTATATTGAGAGTATAATGATCATTTCGGTCTATGGAGGTGCAGAAAGAATCATTTCGGCTTCTTCCAACATCTTCATAATTTCAAAATTATCAAAATATTTTTTTAAAATTTATATTTTGGATTATATAATCCAGAATATAATAAAAGGTGCGGAGAAGAATGCTGAAAAGATGAAGAAAATGAAAAGGCTTTATAGAGGTCCAGGAAAAAACTACGGAGGTGCAGGAACAAATTGTTGTTCTGGAAAAATAAAAATGGATAGATCAACATGCATCATTTAAGAGGCTTTTGTTTTTAAGTACATCTATAATTACTTTTTGCACCTCCTCATTACATATGAACCTCCTCATTACTTATGAATGAATAAAAAAGTTTCCTTATTACACATTTTTGAGACATTCTAGAAGATGTATATTTTATAACGAGATACTGAATAGTGAAATATTTTTTTAAATTTTAATTTTTTTGGGAAATGGTTTCTAAAATATATTAAAAGGTTTATGGATTACCATTTTCCAAAAAAAAAAAAAAAAGAATCTAATGCGGCTTACCGATAATTAAAATTCAAATTGTGGGTAATGTGTTCTTAGTTTCTCACTATATATTCCTTCACTTAAATAAAAAATTATCATTTTCTTAAAACTATTGCCTAAAAATATAAATTTAAGAGAAATAATATGTAGCACCTTTTGATTTGATATGATAGCTTCAAATAAAGGTGATAAAATAGGCTAAACTTATTTTATTATTGACTTAAAAATTGGACCAAAATAAAATTAACAAGATTAAACTTTTTATAATAAAATTATTTTTTATTATACTAAAAAAGAAATATTTCAATACTGTCAATTAATTACTTTAAAATTATACTCACATTAATTTTTATTTTAATATTATATATGTATAATGCAAAAGTAAAAAAATATAAACACTTGGCCTCTGACAAGAATGGTGTGGATAAACTAAGGGTTTGAATATATATCATGTAGCGGGTTGGTGCCCCACCTCATCAAATCTAATTGCTTTTTACTATTCTTTACTCCAAATCTATTTATTTTCTCTAATAAATCTACGTTTAAGGATTTAAATATATTTGTAAGAATCAAGTTATTTTAAAATAATTATTTTCTATTTTATTTTTTTATGTAAATTAGTTATTAATTTTTTATATATGATTGATTATTAAATTAAAAATAAAAACAACTATGTTTAAATGACTCTCTTAAGTAACATTATCTTTTGCTTCTACAAATATTTTTGAGAAGTCATTTTCAGATTTTATTGAAAGTAAGTTTGTGGGCCAGTTTGCATTCTTAAAAAATAACAAGTTAATTAAATGCGACCTTGTTTGGACCAATCTGTTCAAATCCAATCACAGTTATGAATGGTATTCAAAGAAATATACACCTTCCTAAAATTTATCAATATTCCAATAATTTTGAGATGTATAGCACAACAACGGCTATTTTTATATTAAATTAATTAAACTTGTGATTTCATACAACAACACCACAATTTTCTTGCACTCTTCTAGAGACTTATAAACAGAATTAGAAAGATCACAAACAATAATTCAAATAATCAATATGTTAAATCAAAAAAATTTTATAAATCTTGATTCAAACTTTCCTTGATTCATTCGAGTATAATGATACGTGTTATTTTTTCATTATTAAAATATTTTTTATATCAAGTATCACAACTCAAATGTGGGGTTTGATTAAGTTTAAACAAACTTATCAACTAATTAAATAAAAAATTGATTGAATTGGAACAGGTTTTTATATTCTTTTTATTAAATCCAGTCCACTTAATCTGATGTTGATCAAGTTGGATCAGAGATTTTGATATTTTTTTTTTAGTAAATTATAATTTCAATTTTTTTTTTCATTTTTTTAAAAATAGACTATACTATTTAATATTTAAATAATTGAATAATTTAATATTTTAAAAATATGTAATTATTTAACATAATAACAAAGTAAATCGAGTCATAATTATATTGTTAATAATAATAATAATAACAATATTTAATAATTTTGATTGGATTAGATTTATTCTTAGGTTCCGCCATCTAATCCGTAGGAGATTGGTTTATCATATCTAATAAACATCCTCTAATCACGCATTAAACCGGGTATTCTTCTTTACTCAATGCTACCATAAACCCAAATGTTTTGCTGAGAAAATGTGGTTATAGTGTGTGTTTGGTTACAAGGTGAAACCACCAAAACCTATGTTGAACTTCAACGTGAAAGAAACGCTTGCTTATGATACTAACTAGGAGTGTGTGTACATGTTTTGTTGTGCTGTGTTGAAATTATTGAAAAGCTTGTTTTTTCCTTAGTCAACATTCTCTCATATGACTTTTTATAAAAGAAAATGTTTCCTTGCTTTAAAAATGGTTGAAAACTCATAGCAGAAAAGTGAAGGTCAAAGTTTGAAAGTCTAAGGTTGAGGATAAGATGCGACAACTGTGTAAGGTTTTGCATACTCTGTCGTAGGACAACACGTGCGGTGCCTTTTGCTGTTGACGCAAACCTTCTTCATCTTTGAAAACCTCCACACTTCTTATTGTAAAATTATCACAGTTTTCAAAGACAAAAATATTCTTTATTTTAAAACAATGCAATGTGAAGACACTGTACCTCATTGATGCCATCATATTCAAATCATGAATCATTATACTTTGACACTTCCTTCTTTTTTTAGATTTACATTACAACTCTTGCTAATAAGTTTTCATAATACTTAGTTACAAACATACCCTTTATTATGCTTTTTTATTATTAAAATAGTCAAATCAAGAGTTTTACACAACTCTTTGGATGTCAAAGAATCATTTTTGTCAAACTATATTGTGATTTGAAAAGTATGTTTTACCATGTCTTAGTCCTGCTTACACGTTTCATTTTCACGTGTCTCAGTGAGTGTTATGATTTTAGCGAAGCAAGTTTGTGTTGGCTACTTTTTCCTTTATGCATAAACAAATGTGTGATAACGTTACTGAGACCTGAGAATTCATCTTTGAATTGAATTCCGAAACAGCCTCAATTATTTGTTTTAAATTAATATTTCTGACGCCAATGAACGTTGAACGAAAGGGAGAGTTGTTTTACTTTCATGTACCTAATAAGGTTTTCAGGAAAGTGAAGATAGCATATGCAGCGGGTAAGTGGAAAATAAATAAAATAATTTGAACGGTGTCTGATCTCTCAAAAGATAAAATATTAGGTTAAATAATGGGCATTGGTTGTTGGCTATGTACAGAATTTATATAACGAAAGCTTTTCGTAAGAGAATCGACGTGAAAGTATGTAACATTTTCAGACGATATGGATATAGGACTATCTTGATTGATAAAAATAATTTCTATAATAATTGTAATGATTTAATTTTTGTTTGGTAATTTGATAGACAGAGGATTAATTTGATGATATAAAGTGAAATGACTTAAGGATGAACAAATGTGATCAGTAGCACCACTATTAATAATTTAAGACCTTGAACTTTTATGATTCTGCTGATTATTATTAAAATCTGTTTTATCATTTTTAAACTTGAACTGAGGTAGAAAATCATGCCTTCTATAACATGTATCAATTGCATGTCCTATCATTCTACAATGACTGCAGACTTTGAAAGTATATTGTCTTCATTAACTTCTTCTGCTAATATCATTCATTACTTTTAACTGAGCACCCAAATTTTTTCTCCCTTGTTGTGTATTGAGAGAACAAATTATATATTGCTGAGAATCATGATAAGGTGAACTAAAATCTTATGAGCGATCAATAATTTTGGCCATGATAAATGTAGCAACCAGAGCTCTCAAATTAGAACTCTGATACCAGAATATGAAAATAAAGATATGAACAAAAAAGGGACAAAGGATATCAGAATGAAAATATTCTCTCTGTTTTTCTATTTCGATCAAAAATAGAATACTGAATATATAGAACTAATGTACGTCATTCTAGATATAGCTAAATAAAATAAATAAATAAAAATATTATAATTTGATAATGTCATAAAAATAAATAAATAGAATTGATGCTAATTTAATTATGTCATAAATATCATAAAGACAAAATTACCTAATATTATTTTTATTCTACAAGTTTTGTAGGTTGAAAAAATATTTCTTATAACATCATAATTTTTTCACATGAGGCGAATTCCCATGAATATATAATGCAAACAAATTCTCAAGCAGTTACGTGATATAACTTAAGCGAGCAATGTTAACTGAGCTACAAGAAATTGGAGGATAGAGTTTTTCATGCAAACTAAGTGAGTATAAGATCATAGAGAATTGTTTCTCTTTACGACTACTTAAGTAATAAAATTATATGCGTTTTGACACGACCTTTTGGTGACAGTACATGTGCTTATAATATATGTGTAACTTTATTTCCTTCTTCATAGATAATTGAACTTACATAATTGTGTATTATTGTATAATCCAAATTACCTAACTTTTTATTTTAGTAAAAATAAAAACAAATGAAATCAACGTATAGTTATTTTAGCATGATCATGTATTTTTGTCTTATTTTTATATACTTAATTAAATTTTAAATATCTCTAAATTGATTAAAAAAAATTAGTGTTTAAAATATTTTTATTTTCATCTAAGTATCAAGTTGTTTAATTTTTGTTATTAGCAGGATAAAGTGACTATTCTTTTATCTTCTTATCTCCAACTAATAATCAACTCAGTTTTTCTTTTCAATCTCCAATATTCCAATACACTAGTTAACTAATTCTTTCCTTTTAACAAGTTGGAGAAAATTAAAGAGAAAAGACGTAAGTTTTTCAATAAGTTAGAGAAAAAAAAAAGTAAAAATAATGACCACATAATATTGTTGAAAATAAAATCAAATGACAGTATAAAAAAAATAAAAAAGTATATTAAGCATTCAATAAAATATTTTTTTTAATAAAAAATCAATTAAATATAATAATATTTATAAAAGTATTAAAACTTAATTAAACCTATTTAATGTATACGTATTATATCGTTGTGTAGTATTTGTTTTATATAAAACTATCAACTTTACAATCACCTTATTACATGTAATATTTGATATAACTTTAAATTCTAATAATGCTTTCGAATAAATAATAGTGATTCCAAATATAAAGATTATAGTCTCTATAATTATTCGAAACAAATTCTTTTAATTATTATATGGGTTAATTGTTAAAATTGCTAAGTTAATCATAACACTTGACTTGTTAATAGAATTTAATAGGTTTTACTTTTTATATGACTGATATTGGGTTGAGTCACTCATAATTCTTGTAGATGTTCAGACTTGAATCTAATGCAGCTACAAAACGACTTTTCTCCGTTCAACAATTTTTTTATCAAATTTATGAAAACTTAATTAATCAGTGAGAGGCTATTAATTCTTAAAACTGTTAGAAGCTTCTCTATTTCTAGAAAGGATTGAATAAATGTGAATCGTTATCCATTCTCAACTATAATTTAAGTCTTATTTTCTCTTTAGAACACAATAGATAATTTGTCTGTAATATATAGAATTTGTTCCTCTCGTGTCCATACCTCTAAAGATGCACACCGTGTTTCATATTAAATACAATTAAATTAAAATTTCTATTTTGTGAAACTAATAATTTGTATTGGAACTCAAACCATTTTCTGAATTAATTGAAGGCTTTCGAATATTTATTAAAAGGTAAAAAGTGAGTTTAAATTTGATTCATCTTTACAAAATTGACTCCTAAGGTGATGTCTTATATACTGTAATTTTTAATATTTAATTGAGGTCTTCTTATTTCAAAATCAAAATATATATATATATCTTATGTAAGATAAGATATTTATAAGTGATCTAATGATGACGTGGTAAGTTTAACAAATCTCATTATAATAAATTCTAATATAAGCATAAACTATCAAATAAAATCAGCTTATAAGATGATATTTACTCTTATTTAGGCAAATTTCTCAAAGTGGTGTAATTTTTATTGAAATAGACGAAGTTATACTTGTATCGGCGAGCAGAAAAAGAAAAAAGCACTTTGAGATGTCAAAAAAGAGCTGGAACAAGAGGATTTCCCAGGAGGTCACCCATCCTCGTACTACTCTAGCCCAAACACGCTTAACTGTGGAGTTCTGATGGGATCCGGTGCATTAGTGCTGGTATGATCGCACCTGCACCGGATCCCATCAGAACTCTGCAACTAAGCGTGCTTGGGCCAGAGTAGTACTAGGATGGGTGACCTCCTGGGAAGTCCTCGTGTTCCAGCTCTTTTTTGGCATCTCTTTTTCAATGCTTTTTTCTTTTTCCGCTCGCTGACACAAGTATAACTTCGTCTAAAAAACTCGCTCCTCGGTTCCCCAAAATGGTGTATTTATGGTGTATTTTTTTATTTATTTTCGGACATGGATAAATAGTGCATAGGAGATACTATATCATTGTAAAGAAACAGTGTCCTTATTACACGATTTAATTTAACATTGAATGAAATCATGAAAAGAGAACACAATTTTAGTTTACTAGATGAAATTTTTGTAACTAAGATTTCAATAAATGAGTTAATTAAAATACTGAGAATACTGCACCATTTTAGAATAGTTAATATTCTCTACATATTCCTTTTTTTTTTTTGGCACCTGGTGGTGTGTTGCTACTTTGCAACTAAAATAAATGAACAGTTACAAAGTCATTTTATTTATTGATAAATATGTAATGGTTGAAATTAATTCTAATTAAGTAATTGAATAATTGTGAAGTTAATTTAAATAGAATAGTGGTTATATATTGTGAAGAAAAATTACCTAAATATAATTTAAAAACTAACAATAAATTTATTTAAAAAATTATATAATATTTTCAAATTTTTCTTTCTAAATTTATTGCTAAATTTCAATTTTATTTTAA
>Ga0099824_1000553_pt1 | contig 45212 bp, 19 predicted proteins | sample SiratrowhiteBW_FD_76837 | JGI IMG/M metagenome (GOLD analysis project Ga0099824, IMG submission 76837) | Root nodule microbial communities of legume samples collected from California, USA - Siratro white BW | ecosystem: Host-associated > Plants > Roots > Nodule | place: USA: California... | reverse complement strand
TATATATATATATATATATATATATATATATATATATAGAAAAACTTGGCCACGATAAAATTATTTGAAACAAACGTGACTACTACCGGACCATCTAATATAAGGACATTCATACTCCATAACATAATAAAATAAATTAAAATTTTCTCTATATACTAAAATTATGAGATTTTGTCGCTAGTATAAAATTATATTGAAGTTAATGTAAAACCAAAAGTCATTTATATTTGAATAATATTATTTTATATTAATAAGAAATCCTTATATTAAGGCAAATAAATAAAATGATTCTAATAAAATGATTCTAATAAAAATATTAAAAAACAAATACTCAATTGAAACAAACAAAATTTCATCTTTTTCTATTCTTAAACAATTTAGTATTGATATAAAATAATTTTTTCATAATAAATTATAACTTTTTTGTTATCTATCATTTTTATACATATAAAATGATATATAATTATAAAATAAAAATATATGTAATTATTTTACTTAAATAGTTTTTTTAATAAAGATAATGATTATTTAAGAAAAATAATATAACATTTATGTTCGCAGTATGTTAAAAATTCTAAAGTTATGTACTTACCTTATACTTATAAAAGATAGTATTAAAAATAAAAATACATTTACGATTTAATGATTTTTTTATTACTTATTCAAGATATATATTATTCTTACTATTATTATAAATAAATAAACAAATAAAACAATTAAAAAATTAAGAGAATTTAAATGAAGAATGAATAGTATTATAGGTAAATCCATTAATTACATTTATTTATTGATTAATAGTAGTATTTAAGATCCGTTAGTTGTTACTGTTAACAGAATTTATAATGAGAAGTAACTGAATTTGAAAAAAGATAAAGTAAAATTGCAGGGAAGAGGGGGCCGAAAAGGGGTGGAAAGGAGGAAAAAGTAGAAGTAGGAATTATTATTTTTATTTTTTTATTTAATTTAAAACCATCCTTCCTGTTCCTCCTACAATCTCGTGGTTGCGTGCTAATGTTATGGAGCTTTATGGTTCGTCGCCGCCACCTCCCTCCGAATTCCGCTGCTGATTCTCTTTTTCAACCCTAATTCCGCCCAATTCTCCTTCCCGTAGCCATGTTCCCGTGGCTCAACTTTGCCAAATCCGCCGAGGCCACCTTCTCGCGCTGGGCTCTCAAGAGGGTTTGCAAGTTCTTCCTCAAGAAGAAACTTGGCCAGTTCATTCTCGGCGACCTCGACCTCGACCAGCTCGACGTCCAACTCTCCCAGGGAACCATTCAGCTCTCCGATCTCGCTCTCAATGTCGATTTCGTCAACAGCAAGGTATTCCTGCTATTATCGCCGCCTTTATTTTGATGAATTGGTTGTAGTATTGAGAGAAGGTACGAGGATGTCATAAATAGTGTGTTGCCAACACCCCAGAACGAAGCCTAACTTGAGTTAGTTGTTTATTAAAGCTCACATAGAAGGGAGAGGATTAAATTCTTTTTCATTCGCGTCGTGTATGTATGGTCATGGTTAGGATGTAAAGTCATGTGCTTTCTGTAACTTCTCGTTTTGGCCTGCTTGGTGAGCTTTAATGGTTTACTCTGGTTCTGTCAATTTGTTCTTTTTCTTTTTTTGTTGGTAAAGTAGGGTCAAGGTAAGGCCTTGAGGCTCAAAAAATGGTTTTCCGTCAATCTGTTGTGGTAATATAGTGCTGTCACTTGATATTCTCCTTATACATGCTTCACCTCTCTCATACGGACTAAGAATCCTTTTTGTCAAATAACTTAATGAAGCTCTCACTGAGTAGGTACTCATATAATTGTTTTATACAAGATATAAGCTGTTTTCATAAACTATCGTAGAGTGCTTATTGGAAGAAGCTGAAATCAGTTTATGGATAGCCGGATAACAAGCTCTTTCAAATGGGACCCAATTACGTCAAATGTTGTTTTGTTATAGGAAAAATTTGAATTCTTAATGTGGGGTCTTTGTTTTATCATAAAGTAAACTGTTAAGATTGTTTTTATAGAATTGGATGGTGTTCTAAGCTGAAAAACGTCAAGAGTATTTCTTTCTTTATTTATTTTTTGTTAACTTATTGCCTTCCTCTGCAAATGTTTGACAGTTTGGTAAGACATCATCCATTATGATCAAAGAAGGTTCAATTGGCTACCTGTTGATTAAAATGCCTTGGAGTGGTAAAGGTTGTGAGGTTGAAGTGAATGGGCTTGAATTAGTAGTTTCTCCATGCTCAGATAAAATGTCAACAAGTGAAGATGTAACTTGTGGCATGGATAATAGTGATAATCATCACCACAGACACAGCTCAACGAGGACTGAGCACGAAATATCAGATGATGCTGAGAAGTTGGCTTCAGTGGATGTTCACGAAGGTGTGAAAACTATTGCAAAAATGATAAAGTGGTTGCTCACAAACTTCCATGTTACAGTAACAAATGTAATTGTTGCATTTGATCCATCCTTAGATAATGTAGAAAATAAGACACATTGTCGTCATGCCTTAGTTCTTCAGATTTCTGAAATACAATGTGGAACTAGTCTGTCTGAAGATGCTGATTCGAATGTTGATGTCCTTGGAATAAGCCAGTTAACAAACTTTGTAAAGTTTCATGGAGCAGTTATCGAGCTTCTCCAAATAGATAATGAGGATTTTTACTTTCAGCATGAATCAAGAGCAGGATGTGATGAATCTGTTTTGGGGTCAAATATAGCAACATGTCCAGTCATGACCGGGAACAAAGGTGGATTTAGCGGAAGTATAAAATTAAGTATTCCTTGGAAGAATGGTTCCTTGGACATTTGCAAGGTGGATGCTGATGCCCGTGTTGATCCTATAGTGTTAAGATTTCAGCCTAGCTCTATTAAATGGCTATTGCAATCATGGGAATCTGTAAAGAATCTGAACAAGGATGGCAAAGGGTGCACAAATCACGACGTAAGAGGATCTGCCCAGTTAAATTCTACATTGTTACGTCATTCATCAACTTCAGTTTCTATTACCAATGTTCCCGGTGAGAGTATAATTGCCGACGGTAGTTTGTCAGCTGAATACGCTTCTTTGATCCAACCTGAAACCCTTGCTGATGATTTACTTCCTGCGGCTAATCTTATATCCGATTGGGTACCATTATCTCCACATACAAATCATAATAAAGATGGTATTCAAGAATTTGATTTTGGGGCAAGGTAGGTCCTTCTTTTTCCCTTTTAAATGTTATCATTATTAGAGAAACATTTAATTGAAATAAATTGCTATTGGCAATCTCTCTGGATACCTTGACAAATGACAATTCTGAAAATCTTATTGAGTTTGATCAATTCACGTAATAATCTCAAAATTGCAATTTTCCCTTGTGCTCCACGTTGTTGAATAGGAAATTTCTTATGCTACTTTCTAATTAAATATTTGACATCAATTGATCCTTCCCTCTCAAAGAGAAAAACAAACTCTCCTGTAGATAATTTTGAAATTCATTCAAATATCTCTGCTGGATGTATGTGTTACAGATGAGTCTGAAAACTTTAAAATGGAAGTATAATTTGTGTTCACTGTATTATCAATTAAAATTTATGGTTACTCCGAGGTAAACTTTATAATTTGTATACTTTGTGCAATTTTACCTAATGCTAACAATGTAGAGAAATATCACTTCCTTAGGATATCTATTATGCACATGATAGCTAAATCAATTATGTATTTTTAGGAGTTTATAGGTCTTCCTTGCCTTTATTGACTCTCAATCTGTTGATATTTCTGTTATGGGAATTCTGCAGTGTGGACCAGTTTTTTGAATGTTTTGATGGAATGAGAAATTCGCAATCAGCTTTAGGAAACAGTGGAATGTGGAATTGGACATATTCAGTTTTTAGTGCAATTACTGCTGCATCCAGCCTTGCTTCTGGATCTTTGCATATTCCATCTGGTACTTAATTTTTCAAGCTATTGTTTGTAGTTATTTTTTAATGGAAACTTTATATCTTCAATCTGTTTGGTTTAAACTTTTTATATGCATTTCACTCTTGCATATTGCATTTTTTCATCTCTATACACAAGTAAATATACGGGAGCTAAACTACTATTTCTAATGTCCGTGCTGAACAAATAAGCATACAAAATATATAGTGTTTCCTTTTGATAGTTTTATTCACTAATGTTCATTTATGATATTAATAAACAGAACAGCAACATATGGAAACCAATTTCAGGGCAACTTTTGCTGGAGTATCAGTTGTTTTGTCTAGCTGTGTTGATGAACAGAATACATTTTCCGACTCTGAAATTGGTCACATGGTTGGGTCACAAATTGATTATCTTGGTGCAGAGTGCAATGACATTGTTTTTGCTTTGCAGGTAAATTTTGCTTCTATGCTTTCTCCCCAAATCCCTTTGCAAAATCTTTACCCATGGCTTCATGCTTGCTTTGAGAGACCTATTTACCTGTATATACTCTGATACTTGTTTTTGAATAAATTCCTCCACTAACTTTAAATGCAATGTGATCCCAATAGGTATGCCCTCAAGGCATGACTCTTGATGCAAAGGTGAAGCGTGTAGAAGTTGCTAGTTTTTTGAATATTGGAATTGATGCTAAAAATCAAACTGCTTTGGTTCAACACCTACAAGCTAAGGTCCTTGATGCTCTCCCTTCGTCTACCTCTTACAATGTAGAGTCACATTCATTAATTGGGCCTGTTGCGACAGATTTTCCATTTGGAAATAATGATTGTTTGTTGAAAGTTACACTGTTTAGAACTTCTGGTGTCATGAATTGCAAATTTTCAACGCAATCAAGTTCATCTGATGGTTGCCTGATGGGAAAGACATCATTCTCACTGAACTTGCCCCCATTTATTTTTTGGGTTATCTTTTCAGTAATTAATGTGATCATGAATATGCTAAAGGAAGTTGAGAAATCACTTGGGAAGCATAATAAAGAAAAGGAAATTCTATGTGAAGCCTCAGATAACAAGTGTGGACCATGTCAGAGTAATATTAAGGAAGGTTCTAGTCCCTGTGTGACATCTTTCTCCACAACACAATGCTTGGACAGTGATATATCAATTTCTAATGCAAGAGTGATATTGTGTTTTCCTTTTGAAAGGGACGGAGATCATAACAATTCATTTCCATGGGAACAGTTCATTGCTCTTGATTTTACTTCATCGTCACCTTTGAACAATGGTTGCACTCCAGATTATAGTCAAAGTTCAAATGAAAGTTCAAAGAAAAGATTTCCTTCGGTATCTGCTCAATCTCTTCAACTGAGTTTCTGTGATCTTGACATCTACTTGATCACATCAAGTAATGGTAATGGTGGAATCATCTCCTATGATGTGCAGAATGAGAAATTTTCTGCCTGCTGCTTCTTTTCCATTTTTCATAGAAGAGGATGTTTCTCTGTTTTTCGTGTTGTTTGGCAAGGGGGTAAAGTGACTGGTCCTTGGATTGCTAAGAAAGCCAGATTATTTGCTAATTCAGAGCAAACTAGGGACAAAGAAGACACTAGAAGAAGGGGGCACGAGTTTGTGTCTGCATCAACAGTGAAAGATCTGGAAGATTGGAAATCTCAAACTCAACAAGAGATGATTTTAAGCTCATCGTTTCTCATACATGTCCATCTATCTCAACTTGTGATTCATGTGAATTATTCTCAATATAAAGGCATACATCATCTTCTACATCAGACACTGAATGCATTGACATGTGTGACTTCTAAGGAAGCCAATGTTGAAAAGGATTCTTCTGTCTCACAATCATCAGTATTTTTGGAATGTGATTCTCTTGAAATTCTTATTGATACAGATACCTCTGAGATAACCAAAAGTTCAATCAAGAGTGAACTTCCTGGAATATGGTGTCAGTTCATGCTGAAAGTTCAAAAGTTTGAGGTGCTGTCGGTCACCAATACTGGCGGCATTAAGGCTGCAAGTTTCTTCCGATTAGCTCATGGTGAAGGCAAGTTGTGGGGATTTGTCACAGAACTTCCTGATCATGAGTTTCTTCTGATTACCTGTAGCAACTCCTCTGTGAAAAGAGGTGATGGAGGAGGTTCTAATGCATTGTCTTCCAAATGTGCTGGTTCTGAAGTCATTTGTCTCTCTGACCCCGAGATTTCTAACACTGTAACATCCATTACTGTCAGTTGTGGTACAGTTATTGCTGTAGGTGGTCGTTTGGACTGGTTTGATGCAATTTCATCCTTTTTCTGCTTGCCTGCTTCTAATACCAAAGGGGTAGGAGATACTAATATTTCAAAGAAGGAACAGAATGTCTCTTACACAACTTATTTTGTTCTGTGCTTGATTGATATTGCTTTGAGCTATGAGCCTTATGTGAAGACTCCTGTAGTTCAGAGTGAACTGAATTCAGAGTCTAGATGTTCATTTATCGAAGAAGATATGAGTGAACAATGTGTTTCCTGTTTGTTGGCTGCATCCAGCTTAACTCTGTCAAGTTCATCTTCAGCAGACACAGTTGGAAGTGTTTTCCAAATCCGAGTGCATGACTTGGGGCTTCTACTTCATTTAATATCAGAACTGAATTCTCTGCCTGGCATTTATGGTGTTGAACATCTTCAAAAAGCTGGTTATGTTAAAGTTGCTCAGGAGGCTTTTATGGAGGCGATTTTGAAAACAAACTGTACAAGTAGTCTTCTGTGGGAACTGGAATTATCTAAATCTCACCTTAATGTGGAAACATGCTATGATACAACTGGTAGTCTGATTCGTTTGGCTGCACAACTTCAGCAATTATTTGCTCCTGATGTGGAGGAATCTATTGTGCATTTGCAGAATAGGTGGCATAACGTTCAACAGGCACAGCAAAGGAATGAATTTAAAACTGAAAATAAGAATCTCAGATTTGACTCGATGATTTCTGAACAATGCTCCCGTCCAACATTTTCAACGGATGGATCTAGTATAGCTGGCTGGATGGATGAAATATGTGAAGATGCATTTAAAGTAAATAACAATAATGCACCCCAATCTTATGCTTTTGAATCAAGGATTCCACTTGAAGGAAGCTTAATTGAGGTTGGTCAGATGAATTTGCATAAGCCTGAAGTTCTCTCTCATGAATTAACTTTGACTGAGCCAGTGAGTGTGCTAGGACCAGAAGGTAGCGATACTTCATTTCTGCAAGAGGGTTGTTTTCCAGAGATTATAGAAAGCTATTGTTTGTCTGACTTACGCCCTCTGTCCGAGCTATCTTTGGGTATTCATTGTGATGAGCTTTCTAGCCACAAACTGAGGAATGTGGAACATAAAGAGATTGAAAGAGGAAGTGGTAGATGGTATGGAGGCACCTCTCTGAAAGTATTAGAAAACCACATTGCAGAGGAAAGCAAACAATCTGTACTGAAAAAGGCTGTAGATCATCGAGGCATGCTTTCATCTGACGATAGTTCATCACATGGTGAGGCTTGTGGACGTGTAATTCTTAAGAAAATTGATATAAGATGGAGAATGTATGGTGGTTCTGACTGGCTTGACTCTGGGAAAAATGGAGAGTATTCTGGGAGAGACACATCTATTTGCATGGAACTTGCATTATCTGGGATGAAATTTCAGTATGACATATTTCCAGTTGGACTAAATGTCTCTAACATGTCTGTGTCTGTTCAAGATATTTATCTGTATGACAGAAGCCATGATGCACCTTGGAAACTGGTAATTTTGAAAATTTAGTTGCTTTAAATTACGTGATTTTACATCAAACATCTTTAAACTTACAAATTATAGGTTTTAATATTTCTCTTTTTAAATTGGAAGGTATTAGGATATTATCACTCAAAAGGTCATCCTAGGGAATCATTTTCAAAAGCATTTAAATTGGACTTGGATGCAGTTAGACCAGATCCTCTTACTCCCCTTGAGGAGTACAGGTAAAGTGCCATTCTAACTGTTTTTGTTGGAGATGGTGTCCCCTTTGTAAAACTTACCATTAGTTGTGACTGAAATACGCTGACTGGTTTGGGAATTGCTTCAACTAGTAGGTGACTAGGACATTTTGACTACAATATAATATCATGGTGATGATTTTTGACTTCTAGTTTTCTCATAGCTTTAATGGCATGGCAGTTACATTGTTTTTTCACAATTTTCATGGTTATGTTTTTTTTTTAATAAATATACACAGCGATATTACATATCCTGGTCTTTCTTCACAACTAAAGTCCACTTTATTGCAGCATTCCCTAAAACTTCAAATAATATATAGGAAATATTAAGCATGAAGTATGTCATATATTACATGCTTTTCTTTCTCCTTTTCAGGTTAAATGTTGCTATTTTACCTTTGTTGTTACATCTCCACCAATGCCAGCTTGATTTTTTTGTTGACTTCTTTGGGAGAAAAAACACATTGAAGGATCAGTTTTCTAATAGTTGTCAAGATTTGGAGGGTTCAAAATCATTGCCTGAGAAGACTAAGAAAAATAAAGATCATGCATTTCATTCAATTGCACCAGAGGCGCTGCTTCCCTACTTCCAGGTGAGTTGTGTTCTATTATAATTTCTTGTTTTGGTATATTTTTGGACTGTACAGTGTTCTGTACTGCAACATAAAGTGTTTAAAGAAATGTGGAAATCCCAATTATTATATCTATCGATCTGTTTTCCTCACTTAGCTGAAGAACTGGTGTATTGAATTGAACTGTTGTTCCCATCAAGTTGAAGAAACACTTGTGTAGTGGTCTAATCACCATCTTAAAGCATATATAAGATATTAATTGATAAGCTTTTCTTCTACCTGGTAATATTAATGTATTCACATATTTATTTTGGTTTCAGAAGCTAGATATATGGCCTATTCTTGTTCGGGTGGATTACAGTCCAAATCATGTAGATCTAGCAGCTTTAAGGCATGGAAAGTATGTAGAGCTTGTAAATCTTGTCCCTTGGAAGGTAAAATTTCTTCAATTTTTTAATTTTCCTATTGTTGATTAAGTCAGCCCGACTTTGTACCCCAGGTTGTCCTCTTTTCTTTCATATTTTAGTGTTATAATTACACATATTATCACCTCGTGAGCTAATTGTTAAACAGTATAACATCAATGCTTGCTATTTTAGCGGGGGAGGGGGGGAGTACACTTGACAGATAGGTGTTGTTTTTATCAAGCCACAAAGAATATACAGGACAACTCTGTTTCCTTATATTTGTCTGTTTCAAGATATTCTTCAAATAACCCTTATAGACCAGTATATTTTAAACAGAGTTTGATGTGTTTGTCGACTCATTTAGGCCTATTATATGGTGTTGCAATGACACTCCTGGTTGTGCACCCTGAAAGTCACATAAAAAGCATTGTTGACCCTTTTTATTTACAATAATTAGTGCAAAAAAGAAACTATTTGTTGGAAAAAGTAAATATAAATGATTTGTGTTGTCTCAGGGGGTTGAGCTTAACCTGAAACATGTTCATGCCTCTGGTGTCTACGGTTGGGCCAGTGTTTGTGAAACTGCTGTAGGGGATTGGTTGGAAGATATATCTCAAAATCAGGTATTATAACTTGGATTATATAATTTGGAAATGTCAGGGTTACTTTTTAGCTCTCTTCATTTATAATATTTACATTGTTCAATATGTATGTTCAAAATGTAGATTCATAAAATACTCCGGGGGCTTCCTACTGTGCGATCATTGATTGCAGTCGGGGCTGGTGCTGCTAAACTGGTTTCATCACCAGTAGAGAGCTACAAGAAGGAGCGGAGAGTGCTCAAGGGTGTGCAGAGAGGTAGGTTGTTGTTGATAGATATTTTTCTGCTAGTTTTACCTGTATAATTTAGATTTATGCTCGAGATAATAAAAAATAAGCAACTACAGCAGTAGAATTCATCATAATATTTATGAGGTATCTGTTGGTAGTGCTAACATTTCTGCAATTTATTTAGATATTGAACATGATACTAACATTGAAGAATCACACCACAAAAGCTAGCTGTTGTAGTTGAAGAGCCCAAAGGTTTATAAACATCACGCTTACCCTTACTTCCAATCTGGGACTCCAATTTTATATCTTCCAATTAGATCTTTACATCCGATCACCCAAAGGTCGTGTTGTGTACCGGCTATTTGACTAAAATCCCAAGTGAACCCAGCAATACTGGTGTCACCTCCTGTGCTACTCAATTGCAATTGACAGAGATGGTGGAGAACTCTGTTACAAATTGATAATAACCTTGGGAGAATCATACTATAAAACCTAACCATTGTAGTTGTAGAGCTTGAGGTCTTGTGAATCCCATACATTCAATGCGTGATTCAAGACCTATACATTGCAATTGGAACCTATCTACGCTTAAGGCTGGTTCACAATATCCTAATTTGATTCTTTTTAGCAAAACGTTTTCATGATGAAACAGTTTTCTACATTTTTGTACGACAGACTTTAGCTTCGCGGAATCTAACGGGGAGTGAATGGTATAGTTGAATGGAGTTGTGTATCCTGTTTCAATTAGTTTTGAATATTGATTCCAATCCCCAGCATCAGAATTAGGGATTAGTTGATTCATGATTTTTGAATTAGTTTTGGAGTTTCTTGTTTAACTAACGCTCATTTACATATTTATTAATTTGAGTTTCATTATAAATTTTTTTGGACATTTTTTAATTGCACTAGGATTTCCTCATTGCATAGGTTATATCAAAAAAGGGTTTTTATTTACATTTTGAGAAGTTTAAAGTTTAACTATTTTGATTTATAAGATAATAAGTGGTTTCTTAATAACCATGCATTAATTACTTATTCTTAACTAGTTCTTTGTCGTCGCTAAACTATAAATATTTTTGCTAAGATCTTCTTTTATTCTTAAATAATATTTCGCATCATTTACACTTTTTTGTTTGTTTGTTTGTAAAAGTTTGGTTTGGTGTTGCAGGGCATGTTAGGCCCTATAGTTGTTGTTGTTGGTACATAATCTTTCACTAGTAAATAAATAGTGTCCAGTTGCAACAACTTATACCATCAGTTTCAGTGTTCCTTATATTGGCAGTTGGCACTTCTGAAGCTTCCATTGCTGAATTCAGTTTTCTAAATCCATCTGAATGATTATAGGATTTTTTGCGTAGTTTTCTGGACCATAAATTCTAATGCTGAGTTGCTCTACTCTGGCTCAGTTTTCATTGCATTATTAACAAATCTTTGTAGGTACAATTGCATTTCTTCGAAGCATTTCTCTTGAAGCGGTTGGACTTGGAGTTCATCTAGCTGCTGGAGCCCATGACATTCTCCTCCAAGCAGAATATATTCTTTCAAGCATACCTTCTCCAGTTCCACTGCCTGTGAAAGACAAATCAAAAACAGATGTTCGATCCAATCAACCTAAAGATGCCCAGGAAGGAATTCAACAGGTGAAATGTCAAAATTATTGAGAATGATATGTTGGTCTCGGTCTATGTCTGACTTCTTAAACACGTGTTAAGTGACAGAAAAGAATGCGTCTTCCGCAAACACAATATGAATAATCTGATCTGGAGATGCCTGTAGCACTTAATTTATTTTCTTAATTATAATTAGACTTGTTGAAACCATTTGGATTAATTGCTTGCATCACATAATCTATGTTTAGATTTATTTACTCATTCTCTTAGGGATCATGGATGCTTGTACAAATCACCAAAGTTCGTTGTGTTAATTTTTTTCCTTGGCTACATTAAGGTTATTTTTCTTGATTTTATAGGCTTATGAGAGTCTTAGCGATGGCTTGGGAAAATCTGCTGCTGTGTTAGTTCAGAGCCCCTTAAAAAAATTTCAGCGAGGTTCAGGTGCTGGACCTGCCTTGGCTGCTGCTGTTCGAGCAGTTCCTGCTGCTGCCATAGCCCCCGCTTCAGCTTGTGCAAGTGCTGTACACTGTGCTCTTCTTGGATTCAGAAATAGGTCTGTGACTTGACTTGACTTGACTTTAAGTAACTCTTTTGTCGAATGGAAACTTTGGTTGTTCCGTAATTCCTTGACTTTTCCAAAATTGGATATAACCAGTGTTTTTCCCCCTCCCCCTTTACAGCCTTGATCCGGAACGTAAAAAGGAATCCATGGAGAAATATTGTCCAGCACAACCCTGGGAAGAAGACTGATTAATGGTGCCATTAGTGACATTACTTTGTCTTCGTGCTAAATTGACATTAGAAATTTAATATTTAATATATATTTTTAACTCTATGCAGATTGTTATGTGAGGATTGATTAGTTGATACTCTTGCTTCCCTTACCAAGCAGATTCAGAAGAGCCTTTCTTTAATTTGCTGGGTAGTCTCTCGTGTATCATGTGAGTTGAGCCTCCATTCTTAGTAAAAGATAAGAAAAAATGTACTCTATCAATTGAAGTAGTGCATAAAAAAGGAATCTTTGGTGACTTATTAATTTTGAATGATATCTCTAAGATGGGTGCTATGAAACTGATATTTCTTCATACTATTCTCATTATGCATCGACTTCAGTAAAATGTATGAGATGCCTTTTGACAATAGCCATTGATTCCTGAACGCTGTTTTTCGAAATAGCACTTTATTTAATAAAATCATCTGTGAATCAGATTTCTGTCTTATGCTGTAAATTGAGCTCTTATTTATGCTTATAGTCTTTCTTGTGTTTCATTTCCCTCTTCTAAATATGTGCATTGGCTGCAGATGTAGAGTTACGGAACCAGTCAGATGATTCTTTTCTATCAGAGATTCTGAATAACTGTATATATTGTAAATATGGGTGGTGCTTGTTAATCTTATTCTTATTCAAACGGTTGTCATTGTAGGTATAATGACCCAATTGATGTAGTTAGATGTACATAATATCATTCTTTGAAAATATTGATATTTATGTATAATGCCTTTATTTGTTGTAAATAGTGAATCGTGTTTAAACCCTAGCTTTGTCCAATCCTTTAATTTTACTGCGGTAAGTACCGGAAAGCTGTTGATAATGCAGTCTCTCAATAATGTGGCAATTTTGTGTTGCCAATGCTTGTGGCAATGTTTCCCATGTAATAACAGTAGAGAAATATTTATTGTAATTGCTGATAAGTGTAAATTATTGATTTTTTACCGTGAATTTTATTCTGAATAGGTACTACGAGTATCAGATTTCTATTATTTCTTGTTGGCTCTTGACGATACTAGAAGGCCTAGTTTGATCTTTGGTTTCAAATTCTTTACAACAAAAATCATGCTTTTGCTAGAAAGGTCTGTGCTGAAGAGCTGTGATGAACTTGTTCTATGTTCGGAAGTGTGATATTAGTATAGTGGAGCAGGATACAGATTTATGCTATATGGTGTATAGGTGGGGATTTGGCTTCTGAAATGTTTGAAAGTTGAGGTTTAAGGGATAACTAAGGGAGGACAGGTTTTTCTTTTTTTAATAAATATTCTCTAGTTTAATTATTATAAAATAAAAGAAATAAACTGATAAATTATAATATATTTAGTGCTTTAATCTTTTACTTATTTTATTTTTATAAATATCCTTTAAATAAAAAACTCTTTAGAATTTTATTCTTTAGTCATATTGTTAGAGTATATTTGTGCATAGGTTTCTGATAAAACTGTAGTAGTCTTGGCTCTATATGAGAGAAACTCTTTGTATTCATCTGGTTGATTGAATGATAGTCATTCGTTTTCTCTCATTTCTAACATATTTCTAAAGCCTAATCTTGGCTACTGTTGAGCTTGAATCACCTTCTCCAACATCCCAACTGTCAACTCAAACAACCTCTGATGAATTTGATTCCGATTACCACTCCTGTGAATTTCACCTATTTCATTGGCCAAACTTGATAATTCTAATTTTCTGGTGTGGAAACTAGAGCCAATTCTGAAGGCTCATTGACTTCATCGTTTTCTGATTGAGTCAGAAATTGCTTTCAATATATGTCCGATTTGCAATATAGGTTTGAAAAATCCTGCCTATTGAAATTGGGAATTTTAGGATCAACTACTTACATGGCTATAGTCACCTCTGTCTTGGTTAACCTTAACATGAGTTACTGGATGCATTAATACGTTTCAGTTGTGGAACAAATTCACCATCGCTTAAACTCTCATACAAAAACATGTGCTCGGCAATTAAGAATAGAACATCGCAATGTCAAGAAAGGAAATCATACAATATCAGAGTTTCTAGTCTCTAAGCCATTGTTCGTCTAAAACCATTAAAGGTCCTGTATACCTTTTTCTTCCTGCATCCCCATAATTTCTAACTGCACCTTTATAGTTTTTAAAATAACTATTTTACTTTTCGTAAAGTGACTTTCGAATTATCTGTGCTGAAAATCTTTTAGAATAGGTTTTCTGAAATTTCTAAAACATGATTTTTGAAATAGAATTTTCAGAACAAGTTTTTTGAAAAATATAAAATGCATTTTAAAATGAACTTTTCAAAATATAATTTTTGAAACATATATGATATCCTCCATAATAAGTTTTTTATAACAGAATTTTTAAAACAAACTTTCTATAACATAAATGATAGCTTTGGAATGAACCTTTTTTCAGAATGAGTTTTTCTTCTTCTTCCTCTTAGCGCACTGGAGAACGGTGTGGTGGAAAATGGAGGTGCAGTGAAGATTGCAGCATCGGGTGTAGTAAGAGAGGGTATTTTAGCTTTTTATATTAGCATAGAGGTGCAATTAGTGATAACGGTGCAGAAAAAAAAAATCCATCCTGTATTAAGATGAAGGTTATGATCTCTGAGGTAAACCCTTCATGCACCCCGTCATTTTTTACTTGCACTCCATCATTTCTGAAAAATTCCAAAATACCTTTCAGTAAAAATATATTTTGAAAAATATTTTTCGAAAATATATTTCGAAAAGTCTTTTTTAAAATTTAAATTTATATTTAAAAAACATTTTTTTAAAATATTTTTTGGAAAAGGCTTTTTGAAATATATTTCTAAAAAACATTTTACAATGTTTTGAAAAATACTTTTCAAAAATTTTCCAAAAAACATTTTTCAAAAGCTAACGGTGAAGTTATTTTTGTATTTTCTTGTCTGTGATGGGGTGAATGTCAAAATTATGAGGTAGAGGAAGTTTTTGTCTCTCTTTGACAAACAAGACTTCTTTCACTTCCATAATTTTTTAATTTTTTTAAATTGTTCACTTCCATAACTTTTTAATTTTCTTAAATTGTTCATTTTGAAAAGACTTATTTGCTTTGTGTCTTTCTTTGATAAACAAAAGCTTCTTCCTATACCTCCATGACTTTTTAATTTTTAAATAGTTCATTTTGAAAAACTTATTTACTTATTATATATATTTTAACTTTTGGAATCGCTTAATTTAAAATATAAAATTTGATTTCTGAAATAATCCATTCCAAAAACTAAATTTTACATTTAGAATAAACTGTCTTAGAAATATAATTTAATATTAAGATCTGAAAATAACTTTTAGAATAAAACATTTCAAAATCAAAAAATACACTTTTATAATATTTTCGAAATGACTTATTTCAAAAGACTTTTTTTACCTAAAAAATCTTTTTAAATAATCTATTTTAAAAATTGTTTTCAAATCTAAAAACAACTTCTGAAATAGATCATTTTAAAAATTTTTCTTATAGATCGTAAAGAGAGTCATTCAACCTTCTTCTATTAATAATAATACATGATAATAAGAGCAAACACTGACATAATAGATGGAAATGAACTTTAACTTAAGATTATGGAGCTAGAAGAAAAAGTGAGGGATATATGAAAGTGTCAGAAAAATAAAATAGATAATTACATCTTTAGTGAAAGACAATGTAATCATTAAGATATTATGAAAGACAGTGTAATCATTAAGACATGAAAGTGTAGTAAGAAGTTCTCTTGACAAACTTATATCATAACAGAGTCTGTTATTTAATAATGGTCTAAAACTTTTATCATTTAAAACCTGTAGATGAAGAATAAAATAATAATTTATTAAAAAAAACGAAGAAGAAAAGAGCGAAAATATTTTCTTCCCTGATAGCGAAGATTTGCGAAAAGATTCAACAGTATTCAATAAAATAATAATAAACTTAATTAAGTTATAAAATAATAATAATAATATAATAAATTAGAAAATATAATACTAATTTTATAAAATACTAATAATATAAGATAATTATTAATAATATTAATACATAAAAAACTGAAAATATTAAAATATTAAAAATAATAATTATAATAATAAAAATTATAAAATTATAAATAATTATTATAATAATTATAATAATAAAATTATATTAAAATATTTTTAATTATATTTGATTTTTAATTAAATAATATTTGTAATTTTATAATTTATATATTAAAAATATTAAAATATTTATTATATCTATCACATCATTCACAAATTTTTACAAACTTTTCATTCAAATCTTATTATCTTTTTCTTAATTCAAACAACAAACTTTCCATACACTTTTATCTCAAATCATCTCAAAACCAATTTCTCAAATCAATTCCCTAATCCACACTCTTGTAACTAGTTAATAAGATTATAATTTTTTAAAGTTTAGAATTAAGGGTTTGATTTATTCAATCTACATTAAACAATAGATATTATCTGCAATAATATAAGCTTGTTTAAAGTTTCATCTTATTTTACCGAGTTGGATCATATTATTTTAACATATTTTTGCAAGTTTTACTTTTTTTTTATAAGACTCACGTTTTTGTAATTTCTTATTTATGTTTTAGTTTTTAGAAATTAAAAAAATAATTTAATCATTATATTCAAACATTATTTTAGCGTCATTATAATTATATTATAATTAAATTATAATTAAATTATAAGAGTGGTGGTTCAAGATATCAATGGACTGATAAAGTTATATTAAAATTAAAAAATTCTTTTTTATTATTATGGCACATAGGTTTATTTAAAACTTGAAGTCTTATCAACATCTCTCTTTCATTTCTTACCCCACGAAATCTTACTTTGTAAATTTTTATTATCAACTAATTTATTCAATTATAATTATTTTTAAAATAAATGAACTATAAGAATTAATAGATTTATTTATACTATTAGTTTGTGAAATATTTAATACAAAATTAAAAAAGTAAAATTAAATATTTAACGAAATCTATTTTTATTTGAAATGATAAAAACATCTAAAATTACGCAATTACAGCAATATAAAAAATTGCAAAGTTTATGAAAAAAAAAGGCTCAATTAGAATAATAAATAATTGTGGGGACTATTAGGCTTCAAACATTCTAAGATATGGTTCAGAAAAGTTGCCTGAAATTGATGATTACATTGTCTATCACCAAGAAGTCTTTTCCTTTGTATTTATTATGCAAGATTGATTGAGATGAGAAACATGATGTATTTGACATTATTTTTGAGATTATTATTATTATTATTATTCATATTTGATATGACACATACATCATATAATAGGATGGAGGAACCAAAATATATATAATTTTGAGTATCATAGAGCTTAGAGACATATACAGACTTCATATAAGGTCTTAAAAAGACTTATTAAAAACTGATTCATATTTATAAATTATATACCCAAATGACATCACACCCTTAAGAAAAAAGGGGTTTATTCTGTTTGGATGTTTATGATAAAAAGAAGGGATAGAAATACAAAAAGAAAGCTTTTGGGACCACAACATATCTCTTTCAAACTATGTTTTTTAACTTATTCATTCTATTGTATCATTATCGATTAAATAAGTATTTGATTTGTATCATGACAAATCTTTTAAGAGATAGATATACTTAAATATAGATTTATATTTATCAACACTTAATTTCACCCGAGTAACTAAAAACTATTAAAAAATATTAAGTAAAATAAAATTCTAACTAACTTTTAAAAAAAATAAAAAAAGTAAGGGAGATTAGAAATAGTAAAAAAAATATATATTAAATGAGAAATGTGAATAAAATAAGAACTGCCTAAAAACCCTAGGAGGGTACGGACATCTCTAATCGATCCTCAAGGAAACAATTAAAACCTGCATATACTTGAATTAGGGGCAAACACCCAACTACATCACAAATACACGCACAAAACCAGCCTAAGAATCATGGCAATTGTAGCATTCGTACCAACCTATTGAAGTTGGTGCTATTTGTTGGTGTACATTGTTCTATATTTCTATAAAACCAATTAATTTGAGTGCCTATGAAGATTAGTATCAAGGAAAACATAGATAATATGTTATATAAAAATTCATTAGATCTCTAAAAGATTTTGATTAAGGATGGTAAAACAAAGTATAAAATGTGAAAGATTGTTTTTATCTTAATATTAAATCAAGACCTTTTGTCTAATAACAACAACCACAATACTTATAACGCAATAGTTCATTTAATCATAATATTTGTGTTTATTTTTTCATCTAATAAGATAAAGACACATAGTATTAAATATTTCATAGTGCTAACTCATATTAGAAATATTTATTTTATGTTACAAATAATGTCTTTTCTATTCATATTTTAAGAGGTTCTTGCGAAGATTTATCGACATTAGAGATATTTTAAAGAATGCACTAAAAGTTATTTTATATCATGTTAACTCTATGAAGATCATTAACCATGTACCATTATGTACTTTATTCTAATTTGGACAAAATTTATCTAATTAAAGTCTTGTAAGTCATGTTGTACATAATAATGCTTCTTGAAAAAGAGATAAGCAGTTAATGCTACAAGAAAAAACAATTTATTGTATCTCTATATTTGAACATGGACAAAAGCAATATAAAGAAAAAAAAGTTCTTTGAAAATATTAGTAACTAGAAAATGATTCTCAACAACTCTTTCTTATAATCCTTTATAAATAAAAGATACTCTTTGAAGAAGAAAGGTTAATGCTCTTGCGATCTTTAAGAATCAATATGTCCTATTTGTAAAAAAAGAGCATTATTTGTGTTCTTGAGCTAATCTAAAAAAGTGAACTTCTTTTATATTCTTCTTAGGATGTTACTCCTCTTTTAGAAAGTGAATATGTTATGTTTTATATCACTTTCATTATAACCTAATGTTTAGCCAGAAATGACTGTGATATAAAAAATATGTGATTTTAACTAGGAGTGATTATGTTCCAAAAAATACTTAACTTTAGGTAAGATAATTGCATTTCAAATAATACTTAATCTTAGCTACGAGTGGCTTAGTTTCAAGGAATACTTGATCATGATCTTAGTTAGGAGTAATTATGTTCAAAAGAATATTCAATTTAATTATGAGTGATTAAGTTTCAAAGAATACTTGATCTTAGTCAAGAGTGATTACATTCTGAAAAAATGTATTTGAACAACAAGGTCAAGTATACTTTTATTAAAATAAATATAAGAAAATTTCCAAGTTGAAAACCATCAAAAAAGTCTAGGACTCCCTTAAAATAAATTATGAACGAAACAAAAATATTTAGTTAATGAAAATTGTCACCCTCCTAATCGTTCACTACATAAAATGATATTATAAAAAATAATTTATATTAACCTAAAGTTGTGGTGTAACATGACAAAAATTGAAGAAACCTAAAGTCATAACCATCCAATAGATACATGATTTAAAAAAATTCATACGAAATGATGAATTTTTGGAAGTCTTAAAACTACATGAAGTACATCTTCAAAGATTATGATAAAAAGGAGAGTAAAAAATCTTTAAATAAAATCTAGATTAAAACACATTCAAGAAAAACATTAAAGTTATTGAAATTCTAAAAAAAAATAATGATACTTCTCAAATTGAGTTGAAAACCTCTAATATGTCGAAAAAAATTTAAATAAATACTTAAATGCAAGAGTTAATGCAAGATATACCATACATAGGGTTTTCTATAAGAGAAAAACCATTTTATAATTATACTTAATAAACGTCAAGCTAAGAATAAAAACAATAATTCCTTTCTTGTTTACTAATTTCTTACTCAATTATTTTTTATTATTGTTAATTACTGATTTATAATTCATAATCATTCTTATTTCTTTCTTTTAATTTTAAATACTCTCTCTTTCTCTCTCTATATATATATATAGATTTTTTTTTATAATACTTTAATAACTTTAATTCTTTCTTTTCGATTTTTTATTATTTAAATATCATGAATGAAGTTATATTGTTTATTTAATTTAAATATCAGCTTATATCTCAAAAAAAAAAAAAAACTATACATTGTTTTCAATAAACTTTATTTCCGTTAAGAATTTAATAATTTTTAATGTGAAAACTATATTTAAATTTATTGATTGTGAACTTAAATAAAAAGTACTCCAAATTTCATAGAAAACAATAGCAATATGCAAAGTTGACTACATTACATTAGAAAAACCAAAAAAAAAAAAAACAAAATTGACATGTATTCCATTCACATTGGGATATTATTGGCAGTCCACTATGTATGTAAGCAGTGATGATTGATGAATCAATCTGTCTCATGGTCAGGGGCAGGAGAATACCATGCAGGATGCCTTCCCATGGTTCTTAGAAGCTTAGTATGTGGTGAATCAGGCATTTTTGCTTCTTCCTCTTCCCTCAGTTCTTCATCAGATTTTGGCAATCCATCTGGTATAGGACACTGTCTCTCACCTTCTGATTTCTCATCCTTACTCATCTCTTTCTCATCTTTCTTCACTTTCTGCATGCCTGCAATCCCATGCAAACATCCTATTAAGGATTTCACACCACCAGTCTCCAGAATCAGCCTCTCTACGTCTGCTTTTGGGCACTCTTTCTGCATTATTAAGGCCAACAAAACATTTCTTATTGCATTCAAGATCCAATCACAACCAGTTGATGCTTTTCCAAAAAATGAACACAGCTTCGGAACATCAAAATAGAAATTTTATGTATTGAAAAAATCAGAATTATTTCATGTTTATTTTTAAAATATTTAATAGTTTATTAAATCTACTTAGTTACTGATATAGCAGCATGCTTCCACTTCTCACTTTTTGGGCTATAATAATACAACTTCACTTTAACTATATCATTAAGTTTCTTTTTATTTACAGTGTTTGAAACAGGGAAGAGAAATCAAAACAGTGAAAAAATTGAATGAAGAATTAAAAAAACTTGACATTCTGAATGTTTTATTTCTAGAACTAATTAAAGGTTACATAAAGTTTCATTTTTTTTTCCTTTGATAATTTTAAAAGAGAAATAAATCTATTAAAAAACATTTATTTTTGAGAAATCAAAGCAAATACACAACAAAACACACTTGAAAGGCCACATCTTTCTCTAAATTGCAGCATAGTTCATCAATAAAGCAAGGTATAAAAATAATAACATACTTCAAGATCTCTCAGCTCAAAATAAGCCTGCCAGCAACTATAGGCTTCATCACCTTCAAGCTTTAAACAATAATCTGCAAAACTCAAAACACAGCACAAACAATGAATTCACATAATTCAACAACAGATCATGATGAAAACCATACTCAGATTTCACTGGTATAGCAAAAGGAAAAAAAAAAAAAACATCAAAAGGAGTTAATAAATCAGAAAAGAAAAACTTCAACTGATACCCCAAATAAAAACACCCAAAAGGGGTCTTGCGATTCATAAAAAAGATGCGAAATTTAAAAAGATGCAACAAACCTGCGACCTCTTTCTTGGATTTTTCGATCAGAGGAGGGTCTTTAACGGCCTTTTCAAACCTGGTTCGGCTAAAAGGTTCGAGCTTGGGAATGTTGGGTCGGTTCCTCGATATAGAACAAACAGCAAACGAAGCATGTCTGGTTGAAGAGGTACCGTTGCTATGCGCGTCGAGAAACAGAGGAGCACAACAAGGACGAAACAGCGTTGCCTTCATCGTTATCGAGAAATCTAATGATGTAAAAAAACGTGTTGTGTGTTCTTCTGCAACGAAGAGGAGAATTAGAACAGAGGAAAACTGAAAGACAATTTGTTATTAAGAAAGATAAGGCTATTGAATAATGATCTGAGACACGACAATGAATTCTTAAATAGGAAGTTTCTCCACTTGGATAAGGATGATGTTGTTCTATATTTTATTCTTAGTATCTTTTTTAATTCTAGTAGCTAAAAAACTAATTGAGAAGATTAGCGATTATTTTATGTATCAAGAAAATAAAAACGAAATAACTAATTATTTTTACAGTTACTTTAGGAAATTACATAAATATTATTGATTTTTTATACGTTTTTGTAAATATTCAAATGAACAGTTATGAGATACAATTATAAATCAATATAATAAATATATTGATATGCTTTTGTTGTGACTAATTCCCCTTAGGTATGTTATAATGTAAAATTTGTAATATTTGAATTTTTCAATTAATTAGGCTAAGACTAATTTTAAAATAAAATAATACTATTAAAGCCAATCGAAAATAATACAATGATATAATATTTGGATTTTTTTCTGTAAAAAATATTTAGATTGTTTAACTAAAATTATCTTTAATTTGAATAGTTGTAGTTAGATATATCATTTTATTTCAAAATATATAAACTGAATAAAAGTATAAAGCTAAAGAAATATGAAATCCTTTAAAAAAAATAATTAATGCTTACACTCTTTTTGAAAATAGTGGTGTTTAGTGTACTTTTCTGTTTGGTGGTTAATGATAGGTGGTTGAATTGACTAGTAGAGACAAGTGGGCTTAGTTTGTTTTATACCGAAAACAGTGTGAGACGAATAGGAAGGAATAGAACGAGTTGATGGGCGGAAATACCGCTGATTCGGGATATTTTAGAACTGTTTTAGATATTTATTGACTTGTTCATACCATTTTTTTGTCTGTTTGATTAATATTTTTTTCTTTAAAAATACGTAGTTTTTCTGTTTGAATTTTGTAATTCTTTAAACAATATTTGCTTTTTTTAATCAGGTATAACATTTTCACAAAATTATATAGTTTATTATGTATTCAATACTATGTAAAAACTATACAATTCCCAAAATACAAATTAAATATAATATATATATATATATAAATTCTTATAAAAACAAAATCATAAATAAAATTTTAATTTCCTTTAAACGTTATGTGTATGTAGTTGTATTTAGTTATATTTAGTTATGTGTACGTAGTTGTAATGATGGACCCTAAATAATATTTAAAAGACCATTTATTAGAGAATTTAATTAAAGATGATACGATAGAAGAGAGCATACAAATCTTTATTATAAATTGTTTAGTAGTGTGTGTTTAACTATCTAGTTTACTGAGCTTAGTTGTTTTAACAGTTTATTGTTATTTTTTTAGTTTAGGTTATATATATATATATATATATATACACGGTTATGAGTATAGACATTGTATTATATTGGACTCTATATATAGAATATTTCTATATAAATAAAAATATCTTCTTTCAATCTTATTTTTATATTTCTTACTTGTTATTATGAACCCAACTATCGGTGTTGTTTTTAGAAACAAAAAGAGAAAGTTAAGAAGTTGAAGACCCGATCACCAAGATTGTGTTGAAAAAAGTAAATAAATTTTCTAAAGAAAAGGTCATCTTAGATATAAGAAGATTGTATTAATGCTTTGATGTGTGAAATGAACATGTCAACATCTATGTAGACTGACATAATTAACAAAGTTAAGAGTGTCATAATTTTGTGTCTTGATGATAAGGTACTAAGGGAGGTCGCTAAGAAGACAAATGTTGTGTCAATGTGAGTGAAACTTAAATCATTGTATATGACAAAGTCTTGACACGCATGTTATGTTTGAAGCAACAATTGTATTTGTTCAAGATGACAAAGTCAACAACCTGGAGAACATGGAAGTGAACCTTAAGGCAGGTGGCGTGGTCCTTGTTGGGGACGATACAGTTGGTAAGGTGCAAGGCATGAGGTCTATTAGATTAAAGATGTTTAATAATCGAGAGATAATATTGTAAGAAGTGAGGTATTTTTCAAAGCTCAAGAAACAAGGAATGATAAAGATTATAAGGGGAGTGTTTACAATTCAACAGTGATCGCTCATGCCTTTATGGTTAGTCAGGTGATACGAGATAAGGTGAATTAAGGAATGATAAAGATTATAACGGAATTATCTACTGTTCAATAGAGATCGCTTATGCCTCTATGGTTAGTCAGGTGATGCAGGATAAGGTGAAGTTGTGGCATTTGAGGTTGGGACACATTAGTAGGAAGAGTTTGGTGGAGTTGAAAAACATATCCTAATAGGAGGTGATAAGACGAACTACATATTGGGAAAGTCTTGTTGATTCAAGTTTGAACGGGTAAACATGTGGCTAACAAACCCTTTGAGTATGTCCATTTAGACCTATGGGGTCCAACGCTTAAACTTATGATATAAGGTTTTATTTCCTCACTATCATAAATGATTACCCAAGGAGTGTGACGATTTATATCTGGAAAAGTAAGATTGAGACCTTTTAAAGGTTTAAAGAGTGAAAGAGTTATGCATCATCGTGAGCAATTAATAGGGACCAAATGGATAGTGCTTAGGACAAATAATCAATTGAAATTTGTTTCATGGGAGTTTAATGAGTTTTGTAGGGTAAAAGATATAAAAAGGCATAACACGGTTGCAAGTACACCACAACAAAATGGGTTAGTTGAGAGGATGAAAAAAGAACCATTCTAGAAAGGGTGAGACGTATATTGCTAAGAGTTAGATTGCCTAAGTCCTTTTAGGAGAAGTTGCAAACATTTTCGTCTACTTGATAAATAGAGTCCATTGTTTACTCTAAATTGCAAGACTTTTACAGAAGTATGGAGTGGAAGACTAGTAGATTATGAGAATTTAAAGGGTATTTGGCACCTTGGGATTTACACATACCAAGAAGGACAAACTAGAAGCACGGGTTGAGAGGTGTATCTTCATTATACGTAGAAGACGTGAAGGGATATGAGTTGTTGAGGTTGGAGTCTATAAAGACTGGATGTTTTGTTAACTCGATTGAATCTTTGTCTAATTAATAAAACATATTAGTTAACAATTTGTTTTTATGTGATTTTAATGTTTGATAATAACAAAAAATATAATTTGTTGTTTGTAAGTTTCAATTGACTATTTTTTTATTATTTTGATTCTCAACAAAATAAAATTAACTAAAGTACGAATTGAATCAATTGAATTGTGGTCAAAACAAGAAATTGTTTTATGCTGGTTTTGGGGTTGTTAATCAAGACTGTAGTATATTTTTCTAATTAAAGAAATTCATTCTTAAAATTAGTTTACAAAAATCTTACATAGTTCAATTGGCACCCCTCTCTCCTCATCTAAAACTGGCTTAAAGTATTTACATATATTTCTTTGATATTTCCTTAACCCATCTCCATACATCAGTTTCATCCATACAAAAAGGAATGTAAATTCAAATAATTGTAAAAAAAAAAAAAAAAAAAATAAAATTAAAAAAAATAAAAAAAAAAAAAAAAAAGAATGATGTTTGTGTCACCTCCTAAAAGATATAGAAGGAATATTAAATTAATACATGTACCAAAATTTTAACAATATTTAATATGAAAATTATATATATATATATATATATATTTATGATATTTCTTATATAATATATTTGATACTCTAGAAATATTTATTAATACTTAATTATTAAAAAATTATTGTTTCAATTAATCACTCGAGGAGAATATCATAACCTTCATTGGATATAGAAACATAAATTTCTAAGAAAATGTTGTTTCAAATGAACCACTAAAGCAAACATCACCAACACTCAAAAAGAACTTAGTACATGATTTGTAGGATCCCACGCAAAAAAGGACCTACTTGTCTTGATCAATTTTTTATGGTAGTCCTGATATGTTTTGGTGTTAGCCTTAATTAGTTTTGATGTTTGTCTTTGTTAGTTTCTGTTTTATTTATTTTTCTTTTACAATACATAATAGAAATATATTTTCTTATCCATGATTATGCATTTACACAACAGAAACTTGTTTTTATTATATTGTTTATGAATTCATTGTGTACATAGAGTACAGACACAAACATATTCTTGTTACATCCCAGAAAAGCAAAAGGAAGTTTCAAAACTTAACACAAGAACACCTTCCCACTATAACGAGAAGATATTTAATATGGACTGCATTGTGTATAAAATGAGTTTCTTTTTTTTTTTTTTTCCGAAGAGTAAATATGTAAATTTAGATATACAAAACCTCTCCATAATAAAATTCTGTATTTTATTAAAAACATTTTAAGTCCATACATAAAGATTTATACCAAATTCTAACGGATAATTCTATAAAAGTTGATAGTTCAAATCGGCTCCTTTAAAATAAAATATAATAAGTAATAAACATAATATGCAATTTAAAATTAGTTTTTCAATTAAACCAAATCATTGAATTTGATAAAAAAAATCCAATACCAATAACAGTTAAAAAGATATAATTAACAAATCAACATCTTAGAAAATAACTAATTACCCATAAATTTGATGTGATTTGTTATTTTTTTTCAATTAACGAATTGTTTGTTCTCATTTAAATAGTTTTTCATATTATATTTAAGAAGATAATATTAAACGGTTTGTTTTCAATAATCAAACCTAGAATATACCATTAATATGTTCAAGTTAAATTCGATCGTGTGGAGCTCGGGGACACGCACTTTGGCCATAACAATAATAGAAAAACTTGAAAAGAGTGGAGAAATAATTATTAAATAACACACACCAAATAAAAAAAAGTATCATATTAATTAAAAAAGAAACAAAGGTTAAATTAAAAAATTGGTTTTCATAATCGTATGTGTTTGAATCAATGAGAACAAATGTTAACTAGGCATGCTTAAAATAGGAATTTATAATAATCCAATTTGATCGAGAATATCTATTTTGTTTTGACTGTGATCTTGAAAAGATAATTAAGAAAAGATAAAATTGGTTTGGAAAGAGATTGGTACGTAATTAATAACTGAAATCCAAAACGAGAAAAATATCCTAAGTATTAAATTGAAAAAGTAAAACAATGTAACAGAGTATTCATAAGTATAAATAATTAGAATTTATATTGAATAACTACATAGATTAATGGTGGACTTGAATTATTGCGAGGGCTTTGGAAATTCTGGTCGTAGCATCTTCACCATATGTTAAGCACGTTATCTTTTAGCTTCGATCGATGATCTTTCGCAAGTGACCAACTCATAAAGTCGAAAAGATTATTTATTTATATTTATTATGAATTTTTAGTTGGTGGGGTGAGGGGATATCAAATTCCAGCTGTTCTTGTTGTTTATCGAAACCCGCGAAGGAATCCAATTGAAATCGAAGTGTGAACAGAACAGAACAGAACACAGAGGTTGATTTGTTTGTTCCAATCGGTGTTGTCGGGGGCATGGAGAGTGTGAATGATCTGATCCAAGAGGCCAAGCTCCGCACTCTCTGGTGGGCCCTCTGTATATTTGCCGTTTCCTATTTCCTAACTCGTAAGTTTTCCTACCTCTTCTGATTTCCTTTGATTTCATCTCAGGGTTTTCCCTTTTAGTATATTCTTAGTGTGAAATTAGTGATTTAGTGAATGAATTTCGTGTTTCCACCCTCAATTTTGGTTTACTTTTTTGGAATTAATAGCTTCAGCTTTACCAATTTCGCTTCCTTAGTCTTTATTAATGCTGTTTGCTGCTCATTAGTAATGCTTAAGAGTTTGGAACTGAAATTTTGTGGATTAACTAAACTCACTCACTGTGATTTGGTATTATATGTTTGTTTGCAAGCGTGTAACTTGTCGTGTTCTGTCTAAGGTGGTTGTTTATGGTTTTCTTTTAGTTGTGACTTCAATTGAAGTGTTTCTGTGATGTCTTTGTTAATGGGAAAGAAGGGAAGAGTGTGTTGTGATTCTTGTTAAATGTGCCTGCTTTGGTTTTTTTCTTTGAACTTATGTTGTGTATGGTGATTATGTGTTGTAGATACAAGTAAATCAATGTGGATGAATGTACCCATGGCGATCATATTTGTTGCGGGGCTGCGTATTCTTTTTAATAGAGTGGAGTTCCGTTGGAAGGTTCAACAGCCTAAACCGCTGACCTATTTATCACATTTGGAGAAAAAACAATTGTCTCTGAAGGATCCACGCCTCACTAGTTTACCTCCCCCTGCCAAATGGAAGAGAAAAATCGATTCCCCTGCTGTGGAGGCTGCAATGAGAGAGTTTATTGATAAGATTTTGAAGGATTTCGTGGTTGATCTGTGGTACTCAGATATTACTCCTGATAAGGAGTTCCCGGAGCAGATTCAGGCTATAATCATGGATGTTCTAGCTGAAATATCTGGAAGGGTTAAAGAGATAAACCTGGTTGACTTGCTGACAAGGTATCTGGTTTTCCATCTCCTGTATTTGCTGCCTGGGAAAGTATTATAGAAAGTATAAATTGTCTTATCTTTCATTTACATTTCAGGGATTTAGTAGATTTAGTAGGTGATCATTTAGAACTTTTCAGAAGAAATCAAGCTGCTATAGGTGTTGATGTTATGAAAACATTATCTTCTGAGGAGAGGGATGACAGATTAAAATTCCATCTATTGAATTCTAAGGAGCTACATCCTGCACTAATATCTCCTGAGAGTGAGTACAAGGTGTGAGTGGAGTGTTCTTGTGTTATAATAATTTCCTTTGATAATTATGTCTTGTATCATATCTAATGAATGCTCTTTTTGTCAGGTTCTTCAGCAGCTAATGAGTGCAGTTTTAGCTACAGTACTAAGACAACGAGAAGCTCAGTGTCCTGTGATTCGTTCTATAGCTCGAGAATTATTAACTTGCTTGGTAATGCAGCCTATTATGAATTTGGCAAGCCCTGGGTATGTTGTTGAATATTTTATCTTACATGTAATGATTCATTTTTGGAGAGGTTTGGTGGATCATAACAGTATCTATTCTTTCAAGGGTTGCTTCATTCAAGATTTAAAGTTGTGCGGATTTGAGAAAAATACTTTTTTTCCCTAGTCTTTGTTGAAATCATGTCTAAGTTTACTTGGTTAAGTAGGTTGAAAGTGGAAGGTGTAAAATATAGGATGGAATTATAATTATCAGACAGTGTTATGGCCCTTTTATTGCCCATCTTTTAATATTTATGTTATACCAAGCATGCGTAACTGTAAAGTGAGTTTGTTTTGTTCTGGCTTTGTGCTTTTGAAGTTGTAGATTTAAAAGCTATTGGACTAGAAAAAAATGAGGAGGTTATGGATCATAAGGTTGAAGGCTGAGAAATGAAAGGGTAGCTATTGGGACAGTAGCAAGCATGTTCAATATATTCTGGACGTCTATGCATAGGTCAAGTGGAAAGTATTATGGGATTTAAAGGAGCCAATAGGTTGAGTGATGAGTCTTTAAGTATGCAAGGAAAATGAAAAAGGATATAATGACCTGTAAATTAGCACTTTAGATGAGATATTTATGAATCCAGTCTAACATATACTAACCATAATAATCATTGTGTTTCCATTTTTAAAAAATGATTTTGGGTTTTCCCCGTCTTTAATATGTTAAACCCTCTTGTTTTATCAAAGTGAAGTTTCTAAATTTAAAGATTTATATGTAGAGTTAAAAAACTTGCTATTGTGGAATTCAAGTTGGAGAGGTAAAAGAAGTTCTTAAGAACTTGAATGATGGTTAAGTTGCTGGTCTTGATTGTATGGTTTTACTCACTAAGTTATTTGATGATACTTTAGATCTAAGATTGTTAGATGAGTGCAGGAGTGCTTTGGTTTCTATATATAAAAACCATGAAATATTTCAAATTGTATAAAGTATGAAGGTATAAAACTTATGAGTTATACTATGAAATTATAAGAAACAGCAATGGAGCATAAAAGAGATTAAGCTTGAGGAGAATCAATTTGGACTTGTGTTAGGAAGATCTTTGTCTTCTATGGGGGTTTATGGAAAGGTACCACAACAAAGGAAGGATTACGTATGATTTTAATTCACTTAAAGGAAAATATGGTCCAGTACCTAGAGAAGTGTTGTGGATGACTTTGGGGAAGAAGGATATTCGCATGACTTATATTTGAGCTATACAACCTATAATAATGTGATAAATAGTTTGAAAACTTTCGGAGACGAGAGGTAGAGAGAGACCAAGAAATAAATTGGACAAAATTATTAAAAGAAATCTCATAGAGTCATATTCTTGAGAATTTCGTTCTTAATTTAGCCAAATATAATTTGTGTGATTTGTGTAGTTTACCTTACCTAGTAGGATAAGATTATTGCCACTGTTTGTTATTCGTAGTGTTAAAGGGTAAAGCATGTTGTTCAGTTGAGACAATTGAAAACATTTTATGCACAAATGTTTTAGAGCATTTGCGTCTTAAATAAATATATTGTGTTGTCAGTTATCTACAAGACTGGGAAAATTGGAGTTGCATTTTAACTGCATTTCTTTATAATTTTTGTAATTCCCATTCATAACAACATTTTTATCTTGATAATTAGGTATATTAATGAACTGATTGAAGATCTTATTCTTCTCCTTAATGATGATGGTACGGAAGGTATGGGCAGTAATCAGTCAACTAATGTAGCAGGTCACCATCATGGACATTCTGTTGCCAGTGAGGGTGGACACAACAATCTCACACCCTCTAATAAGCATTCATCCCTAAATCAAGGAACTGATATCATATTGGCTAAAATGAGTGATCAAGGAGGGACATCATTGCAAGGTACCGCTCTCCATCAAGAATCTTCACAGGCCAGGCCTGCTGATTGGGCACGAATGTTGGAGGTTGCAACTCAGAGGAGAACTGAAATTCTTATGCCTGAGAATCTTGAGAACATGTGGACAAAGGGAAGGAATTACAAAAGGAAAGAGAACAAAATTATCAAAAGTGGCTTTCAGGATCTTCCTGCTAAGAGCCCATCTACAGACAGTTCACTGCCTCCTAGAAATTTGGCTCAGGAAACATCAAAAAGTAAACGTGGAAAATATGAAGTTGCAGAGGAGAAGTCTTCTCCTCCAAAATTGCATGTTTTGGGTTCAGATCCCCTACAAAATGTTGTAACTGCAAAAATTTCGGAATCTTCACAAAACTCTGACAAGGAATTATCTTTTGTGAAAGATCTTGCTGCTGATGGTTATAAAAGTCCACTGAAGAGGTCCAATAGTGCTTCTTCCTTAGGAATCTTAACTAATAAAGGAGGCTCCATAATTCCAGAGTTTTATAACCCCGAATTTGAGAGGCACAGTGAAGGAGGATTTCGGGGAAAAAGTTCTTCTGACATGGTTGTTAGGAAAGAAGGGCCGGTGGTTCCTAAGCTCCGCTGTCGGGTATGCACTTTTGGCTGTAATAGTTTTCAAAATATAGTATTCTAAAATGTATTATTAATAGATATAGAATCTCTTTTGTCAGTTGGTATCGCCTTTTATGAATGGGAATGTGTTTGAGTTCTGTTGCTACTTGATTGTTGTTTTTGATATTTAAACATTGCAGGTGTTGGGAGCATATTTTGAGAAACTTGGCTCCACATGTTTTGCTGTTTATTCAATTGCAGTGACTGATGCACAAAATAAAACTTGGTTTGTAAAAAGAAGGTTTACTTCTTTCATACTTATTCTTTTATAATAGCAGATCTGAACAATTAATCTTGGTTTGATTTTGGAAATTTAACTGACAATTTAATTATACAAGTGTAATATTTTTACTTTTTAAGGTCTAAGTTTTAAGTTCCAACCATAAAATTAAATGCAAGAATCACAAAATTATATATTTTTTCTGATCGTTCTTTCCACTACTGAGTGTAAACTGCTCCATAATAGAGAAGAAATTTGTTCAAACACAAAATTGTTTTAGTCCATATATCTGTGCTTTGACTTATCATATTTTGTTTTGGTGATATTCAGATACAGAAATTTTGAGCGATTGCATCGGCATCTTAAAGATATTCCCAATTACACATTACATTTGCCACCTAAAAGGATATTTTCCTCAAACACAGATGACGCTTTTGTACATCAACGTTGCATTCAACTTGATAAATATCTCCAGGTATCTTATTCTTAGTCCAAGAAATATTCTTAAGTTTCCCTTTATGTGATTTTAATAATTACATCTTGCTTCAGGATCTCCTATCAATAGCTAATGTTGCCGAACAACATGAAGTATGGGATTTCTTTAGTGTTTCCTCAAAGGTGTGCATCTGCTTGGTATTTCTTATCACAACCTCTTATGAGGGACCTTTACATAATTTTTGCTTGGTACTATTGGATGTGAAAATTGACAATGAAAATCTATGTTCTAACAACTATTTTTGTTCTGCTTCACCCCTGAAGAACTACTCATTTGGGAAATCTCCTTCAGTGATGAAGACCTTGGCAGGTATCTGGTTCTAACATTTTGGTTTTGTGCCATAATGCTGTTAAATGCTCAGGTCGTAGCTATTCGATATATGGTAGCTCTTATGTTAGTCTTCTAGGTTAATAGAATATTTGTTGGCAAATTTGTTTTTAAAATTTTTGAAGTCCTAAACTTTTGAATGTTTGGTTACCACTAAAACAAATAAAAGGAATAATAATTATGCCGACTTGTGCTGAGGTTAGCAGCAGATAACTTACACATTACTTGTTTCATAAATTACGCATACTTCCCTTGCACATCCCTTACTTTGTTATTTCTAAGGGTACTATGTGTGTGATTTGTACATAAAAATAAGGAACATGTGTGCAATTTTTAAAAAATAAGTGTCTATGCCAAAGATAATATATAAAATAAGGGATGCATGTATTCTTTTTGAATCAATTAGGGTCTTGGTGTAATTACTGCTAACCTTAGGGAAGTAAGTTTAATGATCCCCAAAAGGAAAGATTGAGTTGAAGGGGGAGAAAAGCTTCCTGCTGTAGCTATCCAGTGTGCCTTTTCTGGGTTATTTGAGGACCCAAGCCCATGAGTTGGAAACTTTTCTGTTGGGGTTGGATGGGCATGATAGAATAGGGGACTAAGCAGCTATTCTATTATAAGGTTGAGTTAGGTCCAAACTCACTTTCTGATTTATGTTTTAACTTAATCCTAATTTGAAAAAGGTCTTTTTTAAATCTAGACGTTATTTGTGTGTGTGTGTGTATGTTGATTCGAAATTCAATATTTGAATTTTATTTTAACAGTCAATGTAGATGATGCAATGGATGATATTGTACGTCAGTTTAAAGGGGTTTCAGACGGTTTGAGGCGAAAAGTTGTTGGTTCATCATCCCTCATGAGTGAGGGATCTGCTACATCTTCTGCCACGTGGAACTTGTCCTTGAATTCAGATGAAATTGATAAAATCATTCCAAGGCAAAGTACTGCAGAAAGTGTGTTAAGCTCTGATAATGAGGAAGGTGAAAAGAACAACACCTTTGACGATGAGAATATTGTTAGAGAAGTAACACAAGACAGTGGATTGCATTTTGACAATGCATTGATCTTAAAGGGTTACTCATCTCCATTAAACAACCGTGATGAAGAGTCCAACAACTTGGACTTTGATAGAAAGCATGATATTGGTGTGGAAGCTAGGGCTGGTAATGATGTTCCTGCTACGAATTTCATTCTGATTCCTGATAAGTTGGAGGATAAAGTTGGAGGGCCACCTGAGGTTTGTCTAGTCAGCCAAGTTTGCTTTTCTTCCTGGCTTACATTTTGGACTTTAACTGTTGATTGAGAAACTTGGATCTCTGTTCTGGTGCTAGTTGCTGTGTGCTTAGTATATTTAATTAGATAGTCATTGTTTTTGGGACTAAGATGCATGCTAGAATACTGCCCATTTGGTCAAGCTGGGAACAACTTTTACAGCTGATAGTTTGAGACATGATGAAAACCATAGAACGTAGTACTTCTCTTTGTCTCTTATCTTCCTTTTTTGAAAAAGTCTGATGATTCCTTAACAAGTAAAAAGAGAAGATTCTACACTTTTACTGGGTTTATTCATTAGTTAGAAAAATGCTAGTTTTATTCTCGTCGGGATTTTGTTTGTGCCAATAGGTGTATCCTCCAAATATTTTAAGCTGAGCTATTATCAGGCATCCTAGCTTTCATAGACTTGTTTAGGTCTTAAATATTCTGTTACCTCAAATATTTGAAAAGATTTTGTTTTCTGTAACTTTTTCTTTCATGAATAACAATGAGAAGCATGAAGCAAATATACTGGTGTTTAAAAACATCCTGGAAGCATGTTTGGTGTGGTCTACTGTAGCTGCTCACTCATTTTTTCTCCCTCCTTCTTGGGGAAAGAATAGTTGCTTGAAAACTAGAGAAAATGAGAACTGTTTTTACTTGAAGTGTCACGAAACAGAGCATTTTCTGGATCCTTTTCTTTTCATTCATTTATAAGAACTTTTTTTTTCTGGTTTAAAAGACATTAAGAATATTAACAAGTTTGATATTTTCCTTTTTGCAGTGGTCCCCACCTAATGTTAGTGTCCCTATTTTGGATTTGGTTGACAACATATTTCAGCTTAAGAAAAGAGGCTGGATAAGGTATACCCCTTTATCTAATTGTTCTGTAACTTTCATGTACCTGCTAGAAATAATATCTATAACTCTGAACTTTTCCCAAAAATATTTAATCTTATACCAATTTGAAGAAGCTTCTTTTGATGTTTATTTTAGGTGTTTTTCTAGATTATGAGTTATTCTAATATAATAGGTGATTTTGCTGTCGTTAGAGGCAAGAATTTTATTTAGACTTGCATTGCACCTAGCAGCTAACGATTTTAGAGTGAGGTTACTTTATATGATAAGAAACCTTGATGGCGAAGTGGATGAGAGTCTGATTCTTGCACCCTCTCATTTTTAAAATTTAGCATAGCTTAGTGATGACTGATAATTGTTCAACTTATGCTTTGTCTATGTGCTGGTGGTGGAAATTTGTTTTGACTTAATATGTTTTTATTTAAATCAAATCTTGAGGATGACCTTCCACTTTTGATTCTAATAAATATATTTTTAAAAGTTGTGAGTTCTTTTCGGCATGCAATTATGTCAAATTCTCAATTCAATAAATTCTATTAAGACTTTAACTATAACCTTGACTTTGTGGTCATAAGTATAAATTGAATAAGTTTCTAGACAACCCTCCCTTGTTGATAGAATCCTTGAGTGTTACCTTTTACAACCTTCATTCCTTTAACCCCCTGACTTGAAAAGAATAATTTACTAATTAAGCTACCCATGTTAGCTTATTGTACATGTCGAGTAACCATCAACAGGTTCAACATCCATAACAAGCCTTAAATTTTGTTTCTTAATGTTAGTAGAAATAAGTTAGTTCAGTGTGTACAGCTGTCAGCTAGTTCAGTTTGTTCAGCTGTCAGTCTTTTACAGCTGGTAGCTTATATTAGTTAAACGGTGCCAAGCTGTAGCACATAATAGTTAAACGGTTATGCGGTGTGTGGTGCCTATAAATACATTGTTTTACTCCTATATTGAGTATTGCGAAATTAATAAAATCTCAGTTAGTTCTTCAGTTCAGTTTCTCTACGACTTAAGATAAATTGATTGACATTATAAAATATTTTGGCAACATGACACTGTCAAATTGTTTTAATTTAGGGCTTGCAACTTGCTAAATTATCATTTATGATCATGCAGAAGACAAGTCTATTGGATGTCAAAACAGATATTACAACTAGTGATGGAAGATGCAATTGATGATTGGCTCCTGAGACAGATACATTGGCTCCGGAGAGAGGAAACTGTAGCCCAGGGGATTCGATGGGTCCAAGATGTAAGCATTGAGCCTAAACTTTATAAACATTTCTAGAGCACATTGTATGCCAACTCAGAAAAAATGAAGCTTTTAATACAATTAAACAGTAGTGAAACTAGGCTTGGTTGTCCATGGCCTGATTAAGTAACTATTTCTCTGTTTGATGGTGTATCTAAAGCACTGGATATAGTTGTAATGGGCTAATTGCTGTTTGTTAATGGATACCATGATTTCAAAGAGAGCCACGATGACAATGTTATACTACTTAAAGAATAGTGTAATCAAATAAGCCTACTTTAGAACTGGATTTCAAAAGTTCCCCTTAAAAATCTGAGCATTTCATTCCATTATTAAAAACTACTGAACTGCATAAGTTGTGCATCATAAAAGCTTTTACTCTCTATGCTCTTGCTAAAAGCTCTAAAACTAGTTGAAACAAATTGGTCCAAGTTATGAGAGCAAAACAATTTTTTGTCAGTGGCCGAAGGGTACCCTGGAGGTAGTTGATTTCTGATCAAGTAGTTTTAGCCATGCAGAAGTGAAGAGCTATTTTACATATTTATGGCATTTTGTTCTTATAAATGGATATCTTATCCTTCTTGGCTCCTTCTTTGTGATATTTCTTTTCTTTCAATGCTTGGAAAAAGAAAATTCTATAAACTATTTGCCTAGTATCCTTGGCTCTTGATTTCATACTTGTCAAGCCACTACTCTAATCCTTTGCTTAAGTTTTAGTGGAGGCCCAATATTGTCTTTATATCCTACATGTCTTCATGCAAGAGGCCTTTGTGCTTAAAGTGTGGAGAATGCACATGAACAGACCTTGTGCTCAAAGTACTCCTTATAAGGCTTGCGAAACACTCACCCTTTGAGCTTGCTTTTGGGATATGGTAACAAAGTCTATCCAGTTGAGGATGTGAGGTCCTATCTTGCATCTTCGTGCTTCATATGTCCATTCCTGAATGCAAGGGTGTGGGTTATGTGGTCAAAGTATTACCCTATTAGTTATAGACTTGGGTTATCCTTTCCCCTTGAACCAACTGTTGAGACTAATTTAGGCCCAATTCTTTTCTAATAATACTCTTGTGCAAAATTTCTTTATATGAATCTACAGTTACCACTTAAACTTGGATGGAATAATCTCCAGAAGACAAGGAAAAAAGGATAAAAAAAAGTTATAATTTACGCCAGCTTGTGCGAATGTTTCATGTTTTATGGTTATTTTTTCAGGTTCTCTGGCCAGGTGGTACGTTTTTCTTAAGAGTAGGGACTCCTCAGATGAGAAGTAGAAACGGTGATCAAATGCATTCTCAAACAACAAACCTATCAGGCGGAAGCAACGTCACGAAATCTGATTCCTCTTTTGAAGAACAGCTTGAGGCTGCTCGTAGAGCAAGTGACATCAAGAAACTGTTGTTTGGTTAGTTTAATTTCCTGAAGAATCATATGTTTGTTAATTTGAGATTGCTGGTTACTGGTTATTCTACTTTGAAATTTTATTCAACTGCATTGGTATTCATATGGATTTTGACTAAATTAAAACTAACTAATTAGCATTTACTTTAAGTTCACTGTAAGAGTGTGACAAATTTATCACCAACCACATATGCTATATGTGAATTTCATATTTATACTATCAAGTGTTTTCCATTATTTAATCTTGTTTCCGGTATACAACAATAGTTTTATCTCACTAGGTTAAACTTGGTACATGAATCACACAATGTCATTTGGCATGTTATAACCAAATTATTAGACATATTATTCACTGAGGTCTCTTATAATGATACTTTCCTCCAATGTTCGTCTTAGTCTCTCTCTCTCCCTTTTCACACGGTTAGAAACCGTGCGACCTACTTTCCTCTCTTGAGCATCGAGTGGTCTTCTTTGCATTTGTCAAAACCACCTTAGTAGTCCATCTGTTATCTTTGATTATTTTGCACTGAGACCTCAGTTTATCTATTGTAGTCTCGTACCATGTTTAGTTATTGGTAATTAGACACTTTCAATATATTCTTTTTACAAGTAGAATTAAAATTTTCTTTAGATTTCATTTTAAAACTAATTACAAATTAAGCAAAGTTGTCCATCAGATATATAAATACAGGTAGGTATTGTGCAACTTCCCAACACTTCCTCTAAATTTGTATATTCTACTCAAATTTCTTGAGTGTTTAGATTGAATGACAACTTCACATAATTACTCGTATTACTCAAATGGAACAGGACTTCTAATTAGTTAAATTCGAGTTGGTATAATTGCTAGTTTACAATAATTTGGAGCTAGATGAGATTGTTAGACCAAGTTACAGCATGCATTTATTTAGATGCTCATCTCATTTTACATTTAGTTATGGATTTTTTTGGCCCTTAATACTCTCGAGAGATTTTTGGTGAACCTGTAATCGCATAGTCACTTAAGAAGGTCTTTGAATGTTACAGTACTTCCATGTTCTTCATGCAGTCTTTAAATCTTGTGTTGATGTCATTGTCAGAGTTTACATTCCCAGATTTTTGACCTATAAAGTTTCAATTCTTACCAGATGGAGCTCCAACAACTTTAGTCAGCCTAATCGGCCATAAGCAGTACAGACGTTGTGCCAGGGATGTATACTACTTTAGTCAGGTTAAATCCCTATCCAATAACCATTGCTGCATTCACTTGGTTCAAACTTCTTTCATCTTTGCCTTGATTTTTTTCTTTTTGTCTGCTTGAAATGAAACGTTTTCTGCTAAACTAACAACAATTCTGTCATCTTGTGTTTTAGTCTAATACATGTGTGAAGCAACTTGCTTATGCAATTTTGGAACTTGTACTTGTATCCATCTTCCCTGAGATGCGGAATGTTGTGTTGAGTATTCACCAACCCGTTAAGAGTTCTTCTATATGACATGTTGGTATTGACTAACACGTTTTATGGCTTTGCTGGTGGGATCATCAATGTGCAACTGTATAAAAGTAGGTTTAGGGTGTGTACAGAGACAATTGTTTGGTGGCTAGGCATACATACCCATTGTTATGGGGATTTTGTATTGTTACAGACTCCAGAAATGCATCTAGTGAATATTCTTTATTCGTTGATATTTGGTATACCAGATTTTATTTTATTTGGTTGTTCTATGCATGGTATTTTACTAAAAAAATATAATTTTTGTATATATGATACTATAAGTTAATAATTTAAAAATTTGTAAGTATATAATGGAAGAATATAGTGTATGGTTTATAATTAATTTGTAAATGAGATAAATAGAGTATAGCAAAAAAATATATACTAGAATAAGCTAATTGTATGAAAATTTTGAAACTACGTTAGGGAACTACATTGAAATAAAAGTATATAACAATTATCAAATGAATGAATAGGAAAAATGGTAATATGCACTAAAAATATAACATGGTAATATCTATTATTTATAAAAACTGATTATATTAAATAAGATTTTTATAATATATTTAAAGTATATAGTGGTACACTAAAGTTTAAATTATTTTATGTCTCGATAAATATATATATATATAATACTTTGTACATCATATTTAAATTGTATACTTCTTTTTAAATTGCCATTTGTAGATTATATAGTCAACTTTTAAAATTACTCATACTCTATGATCTCTACAAACTCTTCATGGATTTAAAACACGTTATTTTATAGTATCTATAAGAATTAAATAAAAAGAATTTAGAAACTTTATATATATATATATATATACCTTCGTGATATTTAAATTAAATTATATATCGATTAATCTAAATGTTGGAGTTGAATAGAAACTAGTATCTAACAATTTAATTTAAAAGTTTAAAAGTTTATAAATGTCCATCATTACTATAGGAAAAAAATACATAGATTATTTTTACTTATTATTATCATTTTATAGTTTTTACTAATTTGAGCTTTAAAATTTTTTATAGGTGTACCTTCGTTCGGTTATTGAACTTGAGCTCAACCTTGAGAAGTCCACTAACTTTTAAAAAAGAAATTTAGTCTTTTCATAATTCATCTAATTTCATATAAATATAATTAGTGTTTATTGTGAAAGTAAGTAAATCTTTCTAAAGGCACTCAAGTTTATAGTTCTTATCCAAAATCAAAATATCTTACCTTCTCCCTCAAATAATGATATGAATCATTTTCATGAATAACCTAAAATGTAAATTGAGAATCATTTTCAAAAGAATGATGAAACGATGCATAATAGCATTGCAACTATACAACAACAGACTAAGGAGAATGTTTGAGTGCAACTCATCAGAGATTTGTAGTTTGTTTCAAAATAATATTAGATGAAACTCTAGGTCCAAGTGACCTACCAAACATGCTAGTTTGTGACCGACAACCTCGAAATATACCAAGGACAATCAACGAAGCATGGTTCTTGGCCCTCCGAACACATTGTTGAATCATGGGTCTGAAAAGATGCTTACATCTAAAAATTAACTTTTGAGCATGTTAAAACAATTCTCACAAGAGTGCTTCTTCGTGCACCTCCAAGTAGTTATCGGGGTACCTCCAAAATTTACAAAACAGACAAAAATATCCTTAATTTTGTATTGTGCAGACCATTTTGTCCTTGCACCCTAATTCTTAGAAACTCTTCTCCTTCCATCTCTGTTACTTGTCCACTGTATGCCGCGCCACCCCCTCATTCCGAGCTATGATTTGGGTGCCCATTTCAATCTGAAACCGTCTATTAACACTGCATTTTACAATTATTTGAGGTAGATATCATCTATTGTAAGATTTATAGTGTATTTGGGGAGATTTCGTATTTTGGAACTGTTTTTGTTGCGGAACCACCCATTCCGCAATGTGTATACAGATCCGTATACAAGTTGCGGAATGGGTGGTTCCGCAACACATTCGGACACCTCCCAATAAGTTGCGAAACTACCCATTTCGGAATATGTATACGGATCCGTATACATGTTGCGAAATGGGTGGTTCTGCAACTCATTGGAAGGTGTCCGAACGTGTTGCGGAACCACACATTCCGCAACTTGTATACGGATCCGTATACATGTTGCGGAATGGGTGGTTTCGCAACACATTTGAACATCTCGTAGTGTTACTTCGCTATTACTCTGCCGCGCCGCCGTTGTTCCACTTCTCTGCCGCTGCCACCGACGCAAACTTCCCACCCACACTACCACCCACAACCTTGCACCACCACCATCATCTCACCTTTGATCTCCCACCTCCATTTACTGTTTTATCATTTCTCAAAATCAAGGATAATATGATAATTTACTGAAGGGCAGACTTGGAAATTTTTTAAATTTTGGAGGTGCCCCAAGAACACTTGGAGGTGCAGGAAGAAGCACTCTTCTCACAAGTGTTAAATAAGAAAAGGAATTGCAAAAGCAACAATGGTTAAAGCCTCTTTAACAATTTATGCACTGCTTAATGTGGCTTACTATTCTTGACTTTCACCCAACCATCGGCTTGCATATAGTGTCGATCAAGCCACAACAAGGTCTTTAGTTAAGCTTGCTAACCAGTGCACCCAACATATAGACAAAGTTCATGAATAAGTTGTCAAGCATATCATTATAAATCTATACATGAAATGAGAAAACAATTAAGAAAAAAGATCATATTGCCCTCTTTGTCTGTTGGCCCATCCTTTTCAGCGACATCAAATCAAATTCAAAAGTGCCTACAGATGAAGATACGAAACTTATGCCATTATGGAAGAAGATTTCAATCTTGAATTGTTATCAGTACCATAAACTTTCCCTTCCCTTATGCATGAGACACTACAAAAAAAAGTTATTTAGAGATTAATTTTTAGCTACCAAATGAAATGATTACTAATTATGACCAAAATAGTCACTAAATTAGTTTTTATTGCTAGATAACTATAAAATAGAAGTAATGATTGAATTTAGTGACCAATTAACTCAAATAATTGATATCTAACATTAGCTACCAAGGTTTTAATGACCTATACTATTAGATTCTAAATTAGTCTCTAACTTAATTAGATACCAATTTAGAATCTAATGACATAGGTCACTTTGGTATCTAATGTTAGATACCAATTATTTGACTTAATTAGTCACTAAATTCAATCATTACTTCTATTTTGCAGTTATTTAGTAACCAAAAACTAATTTGGTAGCTATTTTGGTCACTTAGCAACCATTTCATTTGGTAGTTAAATATTGATCTCTAAATAACTTTTTTCTTGTAGTGGGATATAATAAAAGATTTCATATGTTTTGATGTTCTTGCTCGCTTTATGAGAAACAACTACACAAGAGGCTAGGTCGAGGACAAGGAAGAGGAGGTTATGGGCATGGAAATCCATAGGTCATTGAGAACAAGGAAATCAACATGATAAAAATAGGAACAATCAAGCTCCTAACCAAAGACCAAGGATAGAACCAATATGTCTGTCAAAGTCAACAAAGCCCTAGAGATGTCAAAATAGTCATTAATACAATTATTAGTGGATTTGTCAACTGTGGAAGTTCAAATTTAGCTAGAAAGAGACAAAGAAACTTATAGTCTTATCAGCTTTTCTATCCTCTTAGTTGGGTGATAAATCTTTGTGAATTCTTCACTTGGTAAAGTTATACCTTTGCGAGTTTAATTTATACTTTGTTTGAGAGTGTGCTTTTTTCTTTGAAAGTTTTAGTTTCGGAGAAAGATTGAGAAGGATAACTTAGAGAGGTTTATGTATTAAAATGTCTTAGTAGAATATCTTAAACAGTTAGCTTAGAAGGATTGGACATAGTCCAGGCTTGGGCGAACCAATATAAATTCAAGTGTATTGTTTCACTAATTATTTGTCTTTGTTGGATAGTTATATCGTGATCTATTTGACATTTACTTTATCTACTACAAAAAGCGTCTTAGGTACCACTCAACTCTCCCTTACGGAATCAATTGTCCCTGTAACCAACATAACACTTGTTGAAACACCAAACATAGATGTTCATCTTTTTTTTCTAGCTCTAGTGTGCCAAGGCTCGAAGATGCAACGACATGAGGGCTCCATTGAATGAGAGCTTGATGGTGAGACCATCTGACAAACTACAAAGAAAATGCTTAGAGACTCGAGGGTTTAGGTTCAAGAAAACTCCAGGGCTTGTGTTGACGAGATTGAGTTTAGGATAATTCTCATTGTGCTAGATGAGATTCACTAGATGAGAATTGTATGAAAAGTGAGCACTCAATTATGAGTTTTGATTTGGGAATGATTTGTAATGAATTTTGTGGCAGTGTAAGGGTGAGAATGATACAAAGCCTAATCCATGGAAAGTTCATTTCCATAAATGCTTTTTTAATATAAAATTCTACTTTCTATTCCCGTGAACTCCTATTCATCGGAAATTATATTTTTCTACAAATAATTATTCTCACTCAATATTGCATTAATACTTAGGTTTTTGACAATTATATATGTAAGAAATTTAAAACTATCCATGTTGAAAATACCCGTGACAAATATTCCATGGAAAATAAACTTTTCTTCCATATAAAAAAATTCATGGGAAATAATTCATAGGTAAATAGCCTTCTTTTAATTCCCACAAACTTATATATATGAAAAATTATACACTTGGTTTAGCTTTTCCTATAAATATTTTATACTTATGTTTCCTACAATTATATTTCTAGAAAATTTACTCTATAGATAACAAGAAAAGTCAAACAACAATCTCGGTAGCTATAAACCACCATATATTTCATGACCTTATAAGTTTATCCATAAAGCATGATATATCATGATATATGATCCTTTAGAAAAAAAAAAAATAAAATTTGTGAAAGTTATAACTAAGAACACAGAATAAAGAAGCAAAAAGACAATCAAGAGAAAGTTATGAAGTATACAAAGGGATGTAGGTTAGATAGTAATTATGAAGAATGAATGACTCTCTAGTCCACTTTATTATAACACCTAACAACACATTACTTTTACACAAGTGTCCGCCTAAAAAGTGTTATTATATATTATATACATCCTTTATATACTATCTAAAGTTGACCTAAGATGTCTATCTTTTGAAGATGTTAATATAAGTACCAACTATAAACATGTCAAAACTCTTTAGTAATATTAACAATTACACATGGACATTCATAAAGATAAAAAAGTGTATTTTAACCACTTATATGTGTCATAAGTCACAGGACAGTCACAAAAAAGTCATGACCTCTAAAAAAAATTAACAAATGATGACTCTAAAACACATTTCTTATAAAATAAAATTGAAACATAATTCAAACTTTCTTATAATATGTATGTTTTTTATTCTCTTGAGAAACTATAATACTCTATGTTAAGATATTATCTTGAAATCTTATAAATTTAAACGATGTTTTCAATTTTTAACGAAGATTAATGATATTTTTATAAATTCTTCAAAAAAATTGAATCTATTTAAAAATATGAAAACAAAGTTGCATGAACACTTAATATAAACCTCATTCTTCTTAAATTTAAAATTAAAAATATTCTAAATGAATTCCAAAGTAACATGATGTGTTTCATTTTTATTCTATATTTTTCTTACTTATATTTCTCACATTCAAAGTTGAAAGAACAAATTAAATTCAAAGAAGTTTGAAAATGGATCATCCTCTCATCGTATATCTCTTTATCAAATAATTGTGGTTGGATGAGAGTTTATAGACAAAGAAAGAAAAGTTACTAAGAGAATAAAAAGAGGGAAATAAAAAAAAAAAAGAAAAATTATAAGCCTTGATCAAAATTTTAGAAAATCTAACAATGAAAAATTAGTCTACTAAAGCTGAATGTGGTTTCCACCATACCCTCCACATAAACACGATTATCTTTTGATTAAAAGATAATCCGAAACTGATAAATTTAGTATTGGAATATTTCCGAGGTTTCGGACTCCCGCCATTTCACCTTCCCAATACCCCAAACAAATAAAGTCCTAAACCAAAAACACAGAACATCCCAGAACGACCATGGTCACTCGCAGAAAGAAAAGGAAAGAAGAAGAAGAAGAAGAAGAAGAACCCCCTCCTTCTCGTTCTCTTTCCCAGGATAATGTTGATGGTAGCGACTCCCAAAGTGAAGAAGAGTCCAAAAGAGAAGATGACTCTTCAGTTTACGAGCAAGCTAGGAACCAAAGGATCAAAGAGAACATGGAGAGAATGCAAAAGCTTGGCTTGTTCGACTTGTCTCTCAAACTCAAACGCCCAAAACAAAACCCTCGCCCCAAGAAGAAGAAGAAGAAGACCAACCATTCGCCCCAGAGACGCTCTTCCAGGTATTCTTCTCATTTCTTTCTTTATACTTATTTTGCTCTCCATGGAACGTCAAAAGGAACAACCTTTCTTTGTGGGTTTGTTCCTTTCTGCCCAAAGATGTTGCCTTTTCCCTTTCTCTTTGCAACCGGAAACCCACTTCCATTTTGGAAGCAAAGGAGACGTGAACATGGACATAGACTTAATGTAAAAACAAGTATATTGATGTTTTGTAATTTAATCTTAGGGATTGTGCATGCATGCTAAGATACACTTTTAAAGTAAATTTGATGTTTTTTTTTTTTTTTTTACAATAGAAGTGTCACTTTTTTTTTAATTTTTGCCAGATTTTAATTC
>Ga0099824_1000552_pt1 | contig 45341 bp, 31 predicted proteins | sample SiratrowhiteBW_FD_76837 | JGI IMG/M metagenome (GOLD analysis project Ga0099824, IMG submission 76837) | Root nodule microbial communities of legume samples collected from California, USA - Siratro white BW | ecosystem: Host-associated > Plants > Roots > Nodule | place: USA: California... | reverse complement strand
AAATCCTCCTAATTTTGTCAAATAATTGAACATGAAACATTAAATAAAGAAGAGTAAGATTGAAACTCATGAATGGGAAAATAAAAGATTAAATTGGACATAGATCAAGTTGTGCTCGGTGTCACTTTAGCTGGGTCATGTACTAGTGGGGCAAAAGCTACATGGATTTGAAGTCACGCCTTGTGCCACTTTAGCTGGGTCGAGAGTAGACGTTGCCGACCTAAAAATTGTGTATTTAGAGAGGTTTCTACATTAGGGTTAGACACTTTGGAGACACTTCATTCCACTCCATCTGGGAGTCAGGCTCTGCCAAGGACTCAAAAAAATGCAGCCTTAGAATGAAAACTAGAGTTTGGAGGCTTCCATTTTCTTCTCTTTGTATATCCATCTTCCTCTATTGATTCATTCTTCTCCTCTTGTTGAGGTTTGATGTAGTCAATTGAATTATCATGAAATATCTTTCCTTTCAATGTTAGTATGTTGCTTTTGTGATCATTGCTTGTCATGTTGATTCATGACTTGATCATTGATTCTTAGGATATTGAGAAATATCATTTGTAATCAGGAACTGAATCAAAATACCAGATGAAAGCTTATGTCTAAGAATAGAGCATGACTTGTCTGTTGACTTAAGACCCTTATGGCGATTGTAAGATTTATTTGCATAATTGATTAAAGAATTAACAGTTAATAGATAAGTTTGAGCTCATTCACGTAAAGAATTAGGGTGTTGGTATTATGGTGGGTTGACATTGACATTTTTTTGGAAAGAAGGTAAATGATTTTATGCATGAGAGTGAGATTTGATGAAATTTAACCCTAACAATTACATTCCATACGCTCTCCATTATTTTTCTACATTTCAAGTGCTTATAAAAGTACCAAAAATATTTTAATTCTTTTTGCATAAATATTGAGAATAATTTTTAGTCTAAATTTGTTATCAATTACAATTGTTGTCGTGTATTGCACAAGTCTCTTGGGAAAGAATGATATATTATTACTTGCTACATGAGCAACTGATGTACTAGCTATCATAGTGAAAAAATGCTAACAAGGAGCCATCCTGAGTTGGTTTACTTGTGTACCTCTCCAATCAATTTATTGCTTTGACACCTTAGTCTCTCTGTTTGGAGCACAATTTACAACTAGTTAATCACACCACCGAAATAACGGATGGCCCTAAGCAATAAGATTGAAGAGCTTACATAAGTCAAACACTTACGCAACTATATATGGATAGACCATGACAAATGCACTCAAACTACAAGAGAGGATCATAAGAGTGGAGAGCAAAGAGAACCCAAGTTCACTAAGGTGGAAACAACAAACGAGGACACTGCCTTTGTGTAGGGTTATTAACACCATCTCAAGGGGTTTTGTGGTGGGTGGAGCATCATGCTAAACCCAAAGGAGACATCTAAGAATAGTCCAATTCATTAATATCATCACAGGTAAATCTCAAAGGAGCATGTTAGCCATAACTTTCACATATGGTGACTTCCAAGCAATCGACTTAAATCAAAATGATCGCAAACCATCACTGTCGAATTAGAAAATTTTAGAGTGATGAAAACCTTAATAGATCAAGGAAGTTCAGTAAACATCCTATATTGGAAATCTTTCCTCTAGTCAGGTATATCAAAAAGTGAAATTGAGAAGTATAATGAGCAAGTTAGATTCTCAAGCAAGCGAGTTAGCACCAAGGGGTACATTAACCTTTACATAAAGTTTGGAAAAGGCAACCAAAAGCACAAGATAATAATTAATCATGGATGTTGATACCCTATACAATATCTTGTTAAGTTGACCATCCCTAAATGCTCTCAGAGCAATAATGTCCACGCCTCACCTGGCCATGATATTCCCTTTCAAATACTAAGAGATAATAATAGTTCATGTGGATCAAAAGACAACTTGGGAATGCTATGCAGCTAACTTAATGGTGGACCCATCGATACTTGAGTTGTAGAGGCCTCACTCCGTGAATAACAATAGAATGATTGCAATGGCTGACCTAGATACTCAAATAAATGATGATGTTAGGATGGAGTGAAATGAAGAAATGATTCCTTGCTAAGCCAAAGAGCAAATTACCTGATTGCAGGGAAATTTTAAAAAGTATGGGGCTGAGGTCATAATCAAGGTTTTAATGGAGAATCGAGGTCTTTTCTCATGGAAATGCTAGGAATTGATCCCCGAGTCATTGCCAACAAGTTATCAATTTGCAAAGAGGTTCAAACGACTTCACAAAAAACAATATACTTGGGGAAGAAATGAGCCTTATGGGTGAGTAGGATTTGTTAGGAGCCAATTTTATCCCAAAAGTATAGTACACGACTTAGTTAACTAACATCATCCTAGTGAATAAGGGAAATGAACAATGGTGAATGTGTACCAATTACACTGACCTCATCAAAGCGCGCCTAAAGGATACTTACCCACTCCCTAGCATCATTCAACTTGTAGATGAAGTTGTAGGCCACCAAGTTCGGATACAACAAAATTCCAATGTACACCCCTAACAATAGAAAAACAACATTTATCACAAAGACGACTAACAACAGTTACAAGCCTATGCCCTTTACCTTAGAAAATGCAAGGGTCACATATGAAAGACTCATGCATGAGATAATTCATGAATAGATAGGAAATAATATGGAATTTTACATTCAGCAAAACATATCCAACCTCATATGTTTTTTTCTCAGCTTAGAGGATACAATATGAGATTGAATTTGTATAAATGTGTTTTCGGAGTTGAAGTGAAAAAGTTTTTGTGGTTCATGCTCACCAATTAGGGTATGTGTCCAGCCCAAACAAATATCATGCCTTAGTTAATATGAGAGGATCGACAAACCTAAAAGAAGTACAAAGGCTTGTCAGACGATTGCCATCACTTTCTCAATTTCTACCAATGCTAGCTAAGAAGAGAATTGATTCTAAAACTCATAAGAAAATCAGAAACCTTCAAATGGGATAACGAATGTCAAAAATTCTTCATAGAGGTCTGAATCTTCATCTCCTCCCCACCTATCTTAAGCAAGCTAGTCCAAGGAAAATAACTCTTTCTATATGTATCGGTGTCAGAAAAAGCCATCAACATCGCTTTAATGCAAGAAAACCCAATAGTCGATTTATTTCAAAAGTCGAATACTCCAAGATGAAAAATATGTGGTGCCAACTTATAAAGAAGGGAACTTTCGCACTTGTCCATGCACCCACACATCTCATATTTTACTTCAAAAGCTACCAAGTCATTGTTAAAATTGACTGCCTCATCTCTATAATACTCCTTAAGCCCTAGTTAGTAGGAAGGATGCTACATGGTCCGTGGAACTCTTCGAGTTTGACATCAAGTATCAACCAAGAGTCTTAATCATGTCTCAATGTTTAGCTGACTTTACCTATGAATTACAAATGGCATGATCAACCTAAGTGAGACCTAGGTATTACATGTCAACGGGTCCTAAAATAAGAAAGGGAGTGGATCAAGCATAGTCTTGGAATGAATGGAAAGGCTAGGAGTGGAACAATCCCTACATCTCAAGTTTAAAATGTCCAATAATCAAGCTGAATATAAGACACTCATTATAGTCTTTATGTTGGCAAAAGACATGGAGTGATCAAAGTACATTGCAAAAGTGACTCACAGTGAGCCACATTAATAGTTAGTCTCAAGTCAAGGACTCATTATTGCTTAAATACTATCATTTAGACGTCAAGCTAATGGAAGATTTCAAGGAGGCAACTATCAAGTATATCTATTGAGAGGATAATTCTCAAGCATACTTTCTATCAATGTTAGTCAGCTTAAAGAAGAAAGGATGTCGAGAAATATTGATCCAACAAACATTACTTCAACCCACTATAAGCACTGCAGAATGTATGACAACAACGGCCAAAACCGACTTGATGCAATCGATTAAAATGCTTTTGACAACCCAATCACATGACCAAGATCATCTCGATAAAGAAGTTGTGAAAAAGGTAACTCTATTCATCCTAATTGGGAAGAACCTTTACGAAAGAAGGTATTTGGCCACCCGCTTCTAAAATGTGTAACAAATGAACAAGTTACATATATCTTGAATGAGCTTCACAATTGTACATGCAAATTACATTCTGGACAAAGTACTGTGGCGGCATGCCTACTCAGGGTCGAGTACTGTTGGCCGACACATAGAGTGATTATGCTAAATTTGTTCAAAATTGCAAAAGTTGTCAAGAACACAACAATTTGATTCCTTTACCTTCTAAGGAATTGCATACTATCAACTTGCCATGGCCATTTGCACTATAGGAAATGGATGTTTTAGGGTCATCCCCCCAAACTCAAGGGCAACGCAGCTTCCTCTTGGTCAGGATAGATTATTTTACTAAATGGATTGAAACTAAACCTCTGGTTAGGATAATAGCTCAACAAGTGCAGAGTTTTATATGCAAGAATGTTATATGCCGCTTTGAGATCCCCCATACCATCATCGCATACAATGGAAAACAAATCACAGATAAAAAGCTTACTAAATTTTGTAACAGCCTCGGAATAAAATATGTTATCAGTTCAGTAGAGTACCCACAATTAAATGGGTAGGTGCAAGCAGCCAACAAAGTCAACCTTGTCAAACTTAAAAAAGGCTTTGCTTGGCAAAGTAAAAGTTGGTTGAAGATCTATTAAAAATGTTATGAGCATACATATGTACCCCACAAACTTCAACTAGAGAATCATCATACAACCTTGTATATGGCACAAATGCCATGATACTTGTTGAAGTGGGAGAATTGACTATATACATTGGGAACTAGCCTACTTGAACTAGAACAACATATGCCTCAAGGCCGAGCTATATCTCATTAAGGAATTGTGAAAAGAGCTAAGGTACGAGAAGAAACTTGTAAATAGAGATCAACCTGACAATACAATACGAACTTAAAATTCAAATCCTTTCATAAGGTAGACCTTGTCTGGTGAATGAGAAGCAAAGCTCAAAAAGACGCAACTAATGAAAAATTCACATCAAACCAGTAGGGACCCTTTAAAATCTGAGAAAGCTTGCATAATGGTGCTTATCAGTTATAACGTCTCAACGGCAACAAGATACTGAGAACTTGGAACTTTAGTCATCTTAAGTTTTATTTCAGCTTATGTAAGGAATGTATACTTTTTCCTACTATTGACATTTTATTCCTAAGAAGGATTTTTGTTGGGGAAGTTTTAATGAGGCACTTGTGAATGAAGAAGAATTTATAGGACAAATTGTGTAATAACTTAATTCACTACATTAACCCTTATGAGCCAAGGAAGTTTTAACCTAAGTGAATCCTTTCCAAGAAGTATCACATTCAAATTAACATTTCTCAATCAAGGAAGCTTTCACCTAATTCAATCCCTCCCAAGAAGTGTTGCTTTCTTTAACCCTTTTTTCCTAAGGAAACTTTTACCTTAGTGAATCCCTCCCAAGAAAAGTATCTTATTCAAATTAACCCCTCTCGACCAAGGATTTTTTCACCTAAGTGAATCCCTCCAAAGAAATGTCACTCTCACATAATCAATCATTTATTTTGCAATAAATGGAAAGCAAGAAAACCATTAAGTTTTAGGTGAGGTGTTGCATAACTTAATTAATTTAGAAAAGACATAATCTGATTGTGCAAACCGTGTGATCAACTTTTCAATCAATGCTTTTTGACTCCGAATTAATTGCTGACAAGTGATGTATGCAGTGTACTCCAAACTACTCATGCAACTCTGATGCTCTTGCATTTCCAATCAATTTATTCCCCTTCAACAACTTGTTGACTAAGTCAAATGTCATCCCATTACGCATAAATCTCAAATGCATAATAATTGTTAGATTTCACAAATAATCATGCATTAACACCCACAATTGACTAGATTAATTACTGATTAATACTAACAGTAATAATCTATTGAAATCTTGAATCAATTAATTCATTTTTTGCATAGTATATAATTATACCAGAAATTGATTCTTTCAGTAGTTATTACATATTAATCAAATCAATTATTCCTAGTTCAATTCGCAAGTAATTAAACCTATCCTTAGCCAGTGGTTTAGTGAATAAATTAACCAATTGTTTCCCAGATTCAACAAATTTAATTTTACAATCATCATTACTCACATGATCTCTTACAAAATGATGCAGAATTTCAATATGTTTTATCCTTGAATGTTGCACAAGATTCATTGTCAAATTAATTGCACTGGTGTTATCACAAAATAGAGGTACTTTAGTACAATTTAATCAAAAATCACTTAGTTGTTGTTTCAATCAAAGAATTTCTGCATAGTAGCTCCCTGCAACTATATATACTTTGCCTCTTATGTAGACAATGCTAGACAAGCTTACATCTTGTTGTTCCATAAGATAAGGATTGATCCAAGCAAATGGTAGGTTCCACTTGTGCTCTTCCTATCTAATTTACATCTTACAAAGTCAAAATCAGAATAACCAACTAAATTTAATGAAACCTCACTTGGATACCATAGTCCTACATCTATAGTTCTTTTCAAATATTTCATAATCCTCTTGGCAACACTATAATGTGACTCCTTTGGGTTGGACTGATATCTTGCACAAAGACATACATTGAACTTGATATCAGGCTTGATGGCTGTTAGGTAAAGAAGAGAACCAATCAACCTTTTATACTTGGTCTGGTCCATAGATAACCCCTTTTTATCAACATCCAAGTAATAGTTAGTTGATATGAGTGTTGCAACCTCTTTGCACCTCTCCATTTCAAACTTCTTTAACAGTTCCTTGCAATACTTTGGTTGGCACAAGAATGTTCCATGCTTAAGTTTCTTAATTTGCAACCCTATGAAGTAGTTTAGCTCTCCCATTGTTGACATTTCAAATTTTGCCTACATAGCTGCCACAAATTCTTGACAAAGCTTCTTATTAGTTGAGCAACAAATGATATCATTAACATAAACTTGAACAAGTATAATATCATTATCATCTTTTCTGAAAAGGAGAGTCTTATCCACTTTTCCTCTTTCATAGCTTTGAGACAGTAAGAAATTACTTAACCTCTCATACCATTTTTGTGGAGCTTGCTTTAACTCATTCAAAGTTTTCTTGAGCTTGTATACATGTCCAAGGAATTTGTAGTCTTCAAAGCCTAGGGGTTGTGTTACATATACTTCCTCATTTATAAAATCATTCAGAAAAACACTTTTTGCATCCATTTGGAATAATTATATCCACACATGATAACATGATTTTTTTCAACTTATTGTTTTTGAAAAACAATCGATGTGAACCATTTTGACTTAAACATTAGTTAGTTCAATTCCAATTTTATATTTCAAAAACATTAAGGACCATTAGAGATCATTCTAATGACATGTGATATATGTACATAACTAGACAACACATACACACTAACACTAAGTCATCTTCAAGTCTCTTTTATACTTGACTTCAGTTGGCTTCATCAAATACCAAACTGTAATATTTTCAATAGCAAACGCACCCTAACTCATTGGATAAGACATTGGATCACAGAAGATTGAGACCTATAGAATGTCCACATGTAAAATCATATCTCAAAATAGTATAAATAGGACCTGACTTCCACAAGTAAAAAAGACTTTTCAAAACAAATTTAAGAGAGTTATTAAAAAATTTAATAAAAATTGACTTTAGCGTCAGAAGTGTTTTTTTGCAAGTATTCTAACTTACCAAAATTGAAATCCCAAGAATAAAGAGTTACCTTGATTAGAATACTTATTAGAATAGTTCCACGATGAGCGAAGAATAGAATAGGTCTTAATAAATTCTTTTTAAGATAAATGAGAGGGTTATTGTAATTTTTTTAAGTAGTATTATACTTTTTTTGAAACCTAAACTTTAGGCATAATTGTATTTATATGAGAAAGTGTGAGTACACGCACTATTCAAACAATAATTCATTGATGCAAGGATGAAGTCGGTAAGTTCTTCCGGTCAAAGGAAATTAATAACGTTCTATAAATATCAGTATTTGTGTGGTACTGACTACAATACCGAAGAATAAAGTCGCAGTGTAAAAGATTAAACATACCTATAGAAATAAATCAATACGAAGCATTCAAATTTTGACACCAAGTTATCTCCTAAAGTTGAAGCAACAGCCTTGTCCTCATCCAAACTAGGTGACATAGTAAAAGCAAAGAGCCAAAGCACGCACAGCCCCACCCTTTCCCTCTTGAAGGTGGAACGTGAGAACATCACTTTCTGTTACCTTCAAAAATGGGGCCATCAATAAAAGGTGGCGAAGGAATTCAACCCGAGGATAAATCATTCAAAGGCTTGCATGGCCCTTGAAAGTTCCTACAGAAGGGTACCTTTCCATTCTGGCCTCATCCTCTCCTACTACCCCTTCACACTGTGCCCACAACACCAGCAGCCTTCAAATCTCCTTGCACCTTAAAAAGGGTATTGGATACCGTACAACCACCACCATTGCAAATTCTTGGGGTGGAGGATAGGTGGTGGGACCCTTGTTTGTACGTACTTTTTCTTCATAAATCTTAGGACATCTTAATGTTAATTTTGGCATGCCCCGCAAATAATCATCTGTAGACTAAAGGGTTATCCCAGTTTTCAAACTAACAATTATAATTTTTAATTTTTAAAAAAAATAATATTATTTTATTAAAATAAATATAGATCAAACTTATACATTAAATCCTTATCTCTAAAAGTTAAATTTTATTTTATATATGACTTTATTTAAATAAAATAAGTATTCTCCTTAATTTTAAAATTTAGAATTTTTTCATTTTTCTTTAAATCCGGAAAATGGCACATTGGTCATATAGAGTTAGACTTGCCAAAATTTTTTATCCACGTAAAATATGGGTTGAATCGCCCATTTTACAAACTCCTATAAATATAACCACAAAGTTTGACCTTCGCAACTTTTTTAAGGTATAAGTTTTAATGGTAGTTTAGAATGGATGTTGGAAAGAGGGGAGGATGCATATGTGAAGAAATAGAGGATAAGTCGTAATTTTGATAAGTGGATGTAAAGAAAAAGGAGGAAGAAAACGATCGGAGAAGGAGAGAACTTTTTGCATACATATGAGAATAAATGTCTAGAAATGTACACAATCAATTGTTAGTCTATATAATCACTTATATATATATTGTCTAAAATAAAGGAAAAACAAGTGCTTTGTATTACTATATATAATCAGTTATGAATCATGCATAATGGGTTATAAGTCCTCCATAATCTATTATTAATGTACTTTTTTCATTTTCTTTTTCTCTTTTCATTACAATCAAATAATAATTAATAATTAAAAAGTAATATTAATATTAATAAATAACATGAAATAAAACCATCTCTGTTTTTACTAATTTCTTTTAAATTTTCAATCAAATAATTGTTTCTTCTCCTCATTTATTTATTTTTCTTTCTTTTTCTCTTTTTGTTTCTATCTCTTTCATCCTTCCTTACTAAATAAAACACTAATTGTACATGTCGAAAATTTTGATGGGAAAGGAATTAGAGTTAAATGATGTATTTATAGACGAGATTAAAGTTTTTAGAAGGATAGCTAATTTCATTGAATAACACAAATAAACATATATTTTAAAAGAAAAAATAAGCATAAAATTAACATATAACATCAATTTAACAACATAAAAATAAAATGAGAAACTGAACAAGTGATTGATTAGTAGTTGAAATCTTTAATCATAGGACTATGGTTCAACATCTGAACATAAACATAAAACAAGGTATGTAAACAGAAGAGTTGTCTCTTACATGATGTTTTCCTTTTGTCTAGATATTTGTCTGGTAGCTTTCCTTAGTGTAGAAATTGATTTCTCACTACACATAATTTGGTTTTATACTTTCGTCACCATGCTGATTTTCATATCAAGGCTTTGATTAACAAGGTGGGACCCATATCATGTGAAACTCAGACAGTGGCAGTAGGTGGGGCCCACAGGATTTTGGGGGAAGATGTTGAAGGAAAGTGGAAGATGGGGTCCTATCAATCTGACCCAGATTTCATCACGTACAACAATATTGTAATATGCTGTTGTGTTACAAGTTCTTCCCGATAAACTAGTGCTCAACAAACAACAATCCACTGAATCACTGTGAATGTGCAGTGTCATAAGCTAGCAATGGAGGAACAGCAATAATGACCATAAAGAAAGCTCTGGGTATTGACGAGACAAGTGAGGCTACTGCAGTGATTTTTGTTATTGATGCATCATAGAATATCTATAACTCAGATTCTATCAAATGTGCAAAAGTAAGAAATTTTTCGTGCAGTAGTACATTTTTAAATTTTTTTCCGCAAATAGCACTTTATTTTCTGGATTAGGGATGATTATTTTTGAGATACTGTATCGTCTATAGTCCATTAATCTAATATGTTTTAAGTTTTAGACGATTCGTTGACACACTAAATAGTTTATGGTCAAAAAATTGGATCTGAATTTTATGTTTTTATATTTGGATGATACTAAAAACTAATTGAAATATATTTGTCTTAAAAATTATTTGTATAGTGTATTTTATACTAGATTTTCTAAGTTAGATTTTCTAAGTTAGATTTTCTAAGTGTTTATAACATGTGTTTATAGACGTTATAATAAAATTGAGTGATTGAATAACAAAATTTATATCAAATATCTTATTTATGATTAGAATTATATGTTTTATCAATGATTTAAATTATTTAACTATAAAAGTTGTAATATATAAGTAGATTTTTTAAGAGTTCACAAGTTGTTCATGTTAGATGGTTTGATGAATGTGTTGAATTTCTGTAACAAGTTTGTTTAAAATAATTAATTGTGAAAAACAAAATCTTTTAAATACATATATATGCTAAATATAAAGATTTTAATAGTGTGTTTTTAAGTACTTTGTTTGACCTATTTTTTGTATATCTCTACAATCTATCTTTTCCTACACAGATTTGTTCAAACTAAATCTTGCAAATATCTCCCTTTTTTGCAAAAAAAAAACAATTTGAATAATTAAAAATCTCAAGTACTTTGCTTTAATATCACATGTTATAAAAAAAACATGTTTAATTATGTTTTGATTTGTTTTTACTAATCTATATTGCAAATATTTTTGAATTAGTTTCTTAAGTGGATTCAAAGTAAAAACAAATTGAATGATTGCAAATTGAAGATTTCTGTTTTGAGCGTCTCTCACCAAAAAGATGAAAATATAAAGATATTACAAAATCCAAACTTAACCAATTCAAGTATCAAAGGACAAATTCAAGAAGCTACGTAAAGGGAATGAGGTGAAGAATGAACAAAAAAAGGGAGAGCCAAGCAATTAAAGCCAAAAAACTAATCTTACTAAAAATATGATTTACACAGAGCATCTAATCAAGCTGTTAGAGCGCCTAGTCTTTTGGGTTGTGCTTTAAACCACTGTGAAGATATACCCTTGTGAGATTTCTTTGTGCTCGAAGTGTTCATTTTTTTCTTGAGAGTTCTTAATCTCAGGGAATAACACGTGTAACCTAACCTAGAGAAGTGTGAATACTCCTTATAACATGGAGAGGTGAGAGTACTCATTGTAACCAAGTGTGTTGATTAGTGAAAGCTCTTAAGTAGTTGCTTGAGAGAATTAGATGTAGCTTGGGTTTGGGAGAACCATAATGTGTTGATCTCGAGTTACTCTTATTGTTGTTCATGCTTTGATTCATATTATTAGATGAACTATTAAATGGTCTTACAAAAACACTTTTACTAGACAATTTTTTAGACAATCTACTAAACACTTTATTTTTTTCATCCGTTGCGAAAAGAGTCTAAGGATCCATTCTAGAGTCAATTGTATCTATAATTGGTATCAAAGCTAACCTCTAATGTTAGTTCTTAACAGGAGAAGAGAAAATGATCCTAGTAGACACATTTGAATTTGAAGGTCAAGTTGTTAATTGTCCACCATTTTTTAAGGAGAAAAATTTTAATTATGGAAACTTAAGATGATTGTTTTTCTTGAGTATTGCATTGTTGATTTGTCGAACATAATTGAGACTGTCATTCCTTGTTTGCTTGATGCCATAAGAAAGTTGCTACCAAGAAATACTTGGTCTGAAGAACAGAATTAGTTGAATGTCAAAGCTTGACATATTCTTATATGTGGTCTAACTAAATAAGAGATTGCAAAATTTCATCTCACGTCGAGTGCAAAGGAGATGTGGGAGACTCTAACCTTATCCCTTAAAGGATCCAAAGAGACCAAGAGAAATAAATTGATACTACTCAGATGCTAATATGAGATGTTTTGCATGGAGAACAATGACATGCAAGGCTGCAGATTATTCTCAATAGTGTAAGATATCTTTGAGCTACTATTAGTCAATATGAGATTAATGATAAGGAGTTGAAGACTCTTCCCCCACTATGGAGAGCCAGGAAACTTCTTAAGAGCATTTAAGAACTTGGATACCATGCCTCTAGAACAACCTATAGGTTTTCTTCTTATACACGAATAGGTGTTGCAAGGAGATGCCAAAACCATCAAAGTAAAAGATCTTGCTTTGATAAGTTCACTAAAAGAGAAGAAGGTAGAATTTGTCAAAATTTATGATGTTGTAGATTATGCAACAGACATTTTTTTTTCAGATGATGATGAACTTTCCTTTCTTACAAATAAATTTAAAAAGATATTGACAAAGCATGGAAATTGAAAATTCAGGCACAAAGATCACAAGGAGAATATCATTTACTACGAGTGCAAAAAGTGTGGACACTATAAGTCCGAATGTCCAGATCTTGAAAAGGGAAAAAAGAAGGAAGAAGAAAGGAAAAAGAGGAATAAACTTTTTAATTCTTCACATTGTGAAGATATAAACATGTATGCAAAGAAATTGAATTAATACAAAAAGAGTATGCAACATCTAATGAGTTATCTGTTGAACATGCATAACTTCTTAAAAACTATATTAATTTGTGTGAAGAAAACAAGGGTCTAAGACAAAATCTTGAAATCCAAAATACAAATTTAAAACAAAATTAAAAAGGCATTGCTTTTATTTAAGAAGATTATAAAGAGACCCATGGAAACAAATAAAAAATTAAACAGTCTTATTAAAGAAAATATTGATACAAGAAAGATTTAGTAAAATGCAAACATAAGTGAAAAATCTCTAGATCTTTTGATAAAAAAATTCTAGAAAACTCACAAAGAAATTAAAACAAATTAAACTGCCTCATCATCTAAATTGTCTACAAGTACACTGTCTAATGGTGTCTTAAAATGGAAACCATTGAAAAGTAGTAACATAAAAGGACCCAAACAAACATGGGTACCTAAATAAAAGATAATAATTCCTCTTGCATATGTGTATAATCCATAAAAAAAATAAAAATGTCATGGTACTTGGATAGTGGCTGCTAACGACCCATGGGAGAAAGCTGTATATTCTAAAAACTGAAAATAAAGAAAGGAGGAAAAGTAATATTTTGAGGACACCAACACAGGAGAGTCATTGGTGGTGGTCAAGTAAGTATGAAACCTTTTATGTCTATTTTGTTCTGCTAGTAGACAACTTAAAGGACAACATGCTTAGCATAAGTCAATTGTGTGATAGTGCGTGTAGTATTGTTTTCAATAAAGACGAATGTATAGTGAAAAATAAAGATGAGAACAAAATTTTTGTTGCCAATAGACAAATAAATTTTTATGAAATTAATATGTATGAGTTGTAAGCTCAAAAATTCTCTTGCCTTGTAACTGTCAAAGAAGATCATCGAATTTGGCACAGAAAGTGTCGCCATGCTAGTTTGAGGTTACTTTCAAAATTGTTAAAGCACGACCTTATGAGAGGTTTGCCATTTATGTCATTCAAATACAATCTTCTTTGTAAGTCATGTGTTAAGGATAAATTGTTAGCACCAAGGCTTCCTAAGAGATTTGATGAACCCAACAATATGATAAAGTCTACAATGATCAAAGCTTGCAAAGTGGACTGCTTAAAGCCATCATGGAGCTTGATGAAGTTTTGGCCTAAGACTTAGGTTGGGTGTGTGTGAGAGTGTGGTTTTGCTATAAAATCATGAGTTTCATGAGATATCACTCAAAGTAAACTCTAAAATTTATTTTGATTAACAAATGAGGTTTAACAGTTTTTGAAAAACATATTTTCAAGAGTATATCAGAAAACTATTTTTCAGAATACAACTTAGTGGAATTTTCTAAGTTACAGAAAAATCAATTGATTGACTAATTGATACAATCGATTGAGTATTGTATTAGTTTTTAAAAACCATTTTGTCTATATAAAAGGATGAGCACGAATTATGACATAACACACTTACGAAAAACATTGCTAAGAATTTTGAGCGATCAATTGTGACTTTCTAAGAGAGAAAACATGTGCTTTCACCTTGGGAACTCATTACATTCAATTTTCTTCAAGAACAACCTCAAGAACTTTAATCTTGGAGTGTTGAATTGAGTAGGTTTAGTGCAACACTGGTTTTTGCACCAAAGCTAAGTCTTCCATATTGTTCTTAAACCATTTGTATTCTATTTTGTATAGAAGCACTTCTGTTCTGTAATATCTTTGATAAATTCTTGTACTGTGAGTGGTTTGGGTTACATTTTGCAGTGGGTTGTGATCTGTATCAGTGGTATTTGTACCTAGATTACATAGGGTCTTGTAATTGGGTTTCTACAATGAGTTTTCTACACTGTTTTTTAACTTGTTGTGGGATATAGTAGGTTATTTGCTGCTGGGAGCAGTGGTATCTTACGGGGAGCAAGGTGTTTGTATTGCTATAAACTGATCTTGTTGATCTTTATAATGGAAACTCTTTGCTTGTTAGCAAAGGACTAGGCGTAGCCCTTGAAAAAGGGAGAACTACTATAAATCTTGGTGTTCTTGATCTCTCTTGCTCTCTTCTTGATCGCTTTATCATTTTTTTCTGTCGGTCGCTAAATAAACTGTTCATCACACATAATTGACTCTTCATTCTGATTGTGTTTCACTGACTTTTCTGAAACTGTTAATATATTTGTGTAATTGATTGTATCAGTTCTTTATACTAATTAAGTATTTCTTGTTAACATTAACTAGTGTATAACTGATTGTTCTCCTTGAATTTTGATTTCTTGAATCAATTCTTGGTTCTGTGTTGTCTATTAAATCTGATTGTGTTGGTTTGTGAGTGATCTTCAGGTTATTATTTATCTGATCACTTATGAGCAGTTCTTGTCTGTGATTTTATTCAACAAATTACTTCTGCTTTTGAATCTAGTGTTATTACTTGTTCTTGACTGATCTGGTTTACATTCTGGTTTCAGTTAATTACCCTCACTGTTCATTGTTTCTGGCAGTAACTTGATTATTACTGAATTGTTTTCAGAACTATGTATTGTTTCAATTGACTCTTTCTGATTTGGAATTGATTGATCTTTTGTTGTGCACTTCTTAATATCAGTTTTCCGTAGTTTCAATAAAGAAACTTCATTCAATCTTTAATACTTTCCATATTTTGCGAAAATTTTTAAAAGTTCAATTCAGCCCCCTCTTGAACTCAGCCTAAACTTGTTTTTCAATTGGCATCAGAGCTAAGACTTGAATCCTAGTCAAGTTTTTCTATCCATGGCTGAGAATAAACTACCTTTAGTTAAGGGAGCTTATATACACAGGCCACATATGTTTTCTGGGGTGAACTACCAGTTTTGGAAAGTTAGAATGAAAATCTTCGTTGAATCCATTAATCGTGGTATTTGGAATGTTATAGTAAATGGTCCTTATATTCCTATGTCTCTTGTGGATTGTGTGCCTATTGAGAAATCTTATGATGAATTGTCTTCTAAGACTGAGAATAAAATAGTGCACTATGATTGTGTTGCAAAAACTATAAGATTATCTCTGCCTTGAATCTTGATGATTTTTTTAGAGTATCTCAGTGCAACTCGACTTAAGAGATGTGAGACATACTTGAAGTCACACATGAAGGAACTACTGATGTAAAGAGAGCTAGAAAGCATGCACTGATTTAGGAGTACGAGTTGTTTAGGATGCAGCAAGGGGAGACCATTGCTGATGTGCAGAAACGATTCACTCACATTGTCAACCACTTGATTGGACTGGGAAAGAAGTTTGACAAGGAGGAGTTGAACATCAAGATCCTAAAGTGCCTGGATAGGAGCTGGCAGCCTAAAGTGACTGGTATATCAAAGACTAGAGATTTGACAACACTCACTACTCCAGCACTCTTTGGCAAATTAAGAGAGCACGAGTTGGAGATGACTATGCTGAAGGAAATGGAGATTGTGGAGAAAAAGTCCAGAAGCTTAGCACTCAAGACAAACGCTACAGATGTTGAATCTAGTGAGAAAAGCTCTTATGAGTGTAGTGATTCTAAGAATCTCAATCTGTTGACAAGAAGATTCCAAAAGTTTATCAAGATGAAGGGCAAAATGAAGAACTAGCAAAGCAAGAGGTATAATAAGAAATCTTATAATGGTTTCCTATTTTGGCTGTGGTAAACAAAGACATGTGAAAGTGGATTGTCCAAGCCTATTGAACAAAGAAACGCAAATAAGAAGAAGACCAGCAAATCTGGAAAAGGTAGAAAAACATATATATCTTGGGAAGACAATGTTACTTCTTTTAGCAGCTCTTCACATGAGGAGGTTAAAGCTAACATGTGTCTTATGGCTGGAAAAGACTATGAGGTGAGTAGCATGAACTCCAACACCTCATTTAATAGTGAGAATTACAGTTCACTTCTTCAGACTTTCTTAGAAACCTATAAAGAAGCAAACAAATTGGCTTTATCCAACAATCAATTGAAAGGGTTAAACAATTAGTTGAAAGATACAGTCAAAGAGTTGGAAAATGAGCTTTTAAAATTGAAAATTGATTTTGATCATCTTGAAATAATTTACAAAGATTCTAGTGACTTTGATTTTAGCAAGCCAATTAATTGCGAAAATTGTGATGTTCTTCAAAAGAAAATTAACTATTTGATTACTACTGCTTCTAAACTTTCTATGGGAACTGCAAACCTCAATGCAATTTTAGGTTCTCAAAATTGTGTTTTTGAAAAGGTTGGCATTGGGTATCAGTGTGGTTTTCAAGGAAAGCAAAAGAAATTTAGTAGTTTCTTTCAAGCTAATGAGCAGCAGTTTTCACCTTTCATGACTTGTTTTTATTGTATGAGAAAAGGTCATTCTGTTGGGAATTGTAAAGTTAGGAAATTTGATGTACCTAAGGGGCTGGTTAGGTGGGTGCCTAAAAGCATCACTAACACTGGTGAACCCAAATTTAACGAGGTATCAATGTCTCAAACTTAATCTGTTTTGCAGTTATGATTGGCATCCAAGAAGCAACTGTGGTATTTGGACAGTGGATGCTCCACATACATGATTGGAGACGTTTCTCAATTGGTTAATCTAAAGTGGAAACTAGATGGCTTTGTCACCTATGGAGACAACAACCGAGGGAGAATACTTGGTGTTTGTGACATTGGAGAAGATGATGATGTGATCATTAAAGATATACTTATAGTGAATGGTTTGGAGTACAACCTACTTAGTATAAGCCAATTGTGTGACAAAGGGTATAAGATCACATTTGAGCCAGACCTTTGCCTAATAGCATATTCAAAAACCAGTGAGATAGTGCTAGTAGGTAAACGGGTAAACAATGTATACATGCTCAATGTCTCTTGCATTACATCTAGTATGAACTACTTGCTGTCTAGAAATGATGAGACTTGGTTGTGACATAAGCGGTTAGCTCATATTCATATGCATCATCTCAATAGGCTTGTATCAAAAGAGCTAGCAATTGGCTTGCCTAAGCTCAAGTTTGAAAGGGACAGATTGTGTGAAGCATGCCAAAAGAGCAAACAGACTAAAAGTTCCTTCAAACAGTTAAATGTTGTTTCTACATCAAGACCTCTTGAGCTGCTTCACATAGATTTGTTTGGTCCTCAAGAAATATGAGCCTAGGAGGTAATTACTATGGTCTTATTGTAATAGATGATTATTCTCGTTTTACTTGGACTCTATTCATTGCCACCAAGGATGAAGCCTATCATGCTTTTAAGAGATTTGCCAAAGTTATCCAGAATGAGAAGAATTGTGGTATTTTTGCCATTAAGTCAGATCATGTGGGAGAATTCCAAAATGAGGGATTTGACAAATTTTGTAGCAAATTTGGAATCAAGCACAACTTTTCAGCACCAAGGACTCCACAACATAATGGAGTTGTAGAGAGGAAGAACAGGTCTTTGAAGGAAGTAGCAAGAACTCACTTGAATGAAATAGAATTGCCAAAATACTTTTGGGCAGATACAGTGAGTACAATTTGTTATGTTCTCAATAGGGTGCTCATAAGACCGATCTTGAAGAAGACCCCATATAAGTTGTTTAAAGGTAGAACTTGATGTTTAAAGGTTTTTGGTTGTAAATGTTTTATCTTGAACAATGGTAAGGATAACTTGGGGAAATTTGATTCAAAAGCTTATGAAGGTATTTTCCTAGGCTATTCATTGCATGGTCATGCATATAGAGCATATAATAGAAGAATCATGCTAGTAGAGGAATCCATGCATATTGCATTTGATGAAACTAACAAGAACATGCACGAAAGTACTAAGACAAGTGCAGATGATGAGGTTCCTACTGGACAAAAAAGTTGATACTGGACTGTAGAGTAAACCAGAAAAAAGTTAGTGAACTGCCAGAAAATCAAGCAATTGAACCAGAAATTCAATCGATTGAATCTGGAGCTGGTACAGAGATAATCAATTCTGGGCTGCCAAGAGAGTGGAGAGTGCCCAGAAATCTTTCATTGGACAATGTCATTGGTCAAGTTTAAAAAGCAGTATCAACTAGAAGATCATTGAATCATTTTTCTGAGCACATGACTTTTGTATCACAACTAGAACCCAAGACTGTAGCTGATGCACTAGAGGACACCAACTGGATCAATGCAATGCATTAAGAACTAAATCAATTAGTAAGGAATGAAGTTTGGACACTTGTTCCCAGATTGAAGCATATGAATGTAATTGGAACCAAATGGGTATTCAATAACAAATTGAATGAACATGGAGTCATTGTGAGGAACAAAGCTAGATTGGTTGCAAAAAGGTTACAACCAAGTAGAAGGAATAGACTTTGGAGAAACTTATGCGCCCGTAGCTAGATTGGAGGTAGTGAGGCTACTATTGGCATATGCTTGCATGAATGGATTCAAATTACACCAAATGGATGTCAAGAGTGCTTTCCTTAATGGATATATTGATGAAAAAGTCTATGTGAGACAACCTCCTCGATTTGAAGACCACAAGTATCCAATCATGTCTTCAAGCTCAAGAAAGCATTGTATAGTTTGAAGCAAGCACCTAGACAGTGGTATGAGAGATTGAGTAATTTCTTACTTTATCAAGGCTATGAGAGAGGGAAAACAGATAAGACTTTATTCATTAAGAAAGCATGAAATGATATTATTCTTTTACAAGTTTATGTTGATGACATTATATTTTGTTCAACTAACGACAATTTGTGTGAGCAGTTTGTTAAAGCTATGCAGGGAGAATTTGAGGTGTCCATGATGGGAAAACTCAATTATTTCTTAGGATTGCAAATCAAGCAATTCCAGCATGGGACTTTTCTTAGTCAATCCAAATATTGCAGAGAGTTGTTGAAGAAATTTGAAATGGAAAATTGCAAGGAGGCAACTACACCTATTGCTACTAGATGCTATTTGGATACTGAAGAGAAAGGAGCTAATGTTGATCAAACTAATATAAAGGACTGATTGGATCACTTCTCTATCTTACTGCAAGTAGACCGGATATCATGTTCAGTGTGTGTCTTTGCACAAGATATGAAGCAAATCCCAAGGAATCACACTTCATGACAGCAAAAAGAATTCTAAAATATTTGAAAGGAACTATAGAAGTTGGTTTATGGTATCCCAATGAAGTATCTTTAAATTTAGTAGGTTATTCTGACTCAGATTTTGCAGACTGTAAACTTGATAGAAAGAGCACAAGTGGAACATGTCATTTACTAGGATCCAACTTAATATCTTGACATAGTAAGAAGAAAGCGTGTGTGGCTCTATCAATAGCAGAAGCAGAATACATAGTTGTTGGAAGTTGTTGTGCTCAAAGCTTATGGATCAAACAACAACTAAGTAATTTTGGTCTAAAGCTTACTAAAATTTCCATTATTGTGTGATAATACCATTGCAATAAATTTAATAAAGAATACTGTACAACACTCTAGAACTAAACACATTGAAATACAACACCATTTTATACGAGACCATGTAAATAATGGTGATTGCATAATTCAATTTGTTAGTTCTGAGAAACAACTTGTTGATTTATTCACTAAGCCTCTTAATAAAGAAAGATTTAATTTTCTGAGAAATGAATTAGGCATTATCGATCTTAAATGCGTGAATTAAATCACTCAATGTTTATTGATTCTTAGTTAATTTTATGGGTACATGGTATAGGCAATTAGAGTATCTGTTGCATTTAAACTCTTAATTGATTTAAATGTATTGTATTTGATTGAGAATGCAAGTATTAATTCATTATTGTTTAACCTGCTGGCATGTGTTAAAATTAAATCTTCTTGCATTGATTAACTCGGGTTGGAGAAAGAACATTGGGAAGGAGCTCGTTCTGACTCAACTGAACCAGTCAAAAAGAAGTTTGAATGGACTATGATGACTAAATGCACAAACTTTGCATGTGAAGATGGAGAAGATATGCAATACCACTTGGCATCAACTCATTGGAAGTCAACAGTCAAAAAGTACTGACAGATTCTCTTAAGCTAAGTATCTCTACTCAATTTTCTATTTGCAAAATCTCAACAAACTGCAAAGCTTTTTTTTTTCTTTCGTGTTGTCAATCAATATCTTTGAACTACATTTGTTTGTTTGTGTGCATCTGAGTCTTCAAATACTATGTTAGCATGCATTCACAAACATACCACATCACATTGCATATTAACTCGTTCTGTGTCTAAAGAAAGTTCTCATCTTCATACCTTATCTTCGAAATATGGCCTCATCTTTAAATCCCAAAAAAAGACAAAAAGGGCACTTATCAAGCGAGCAAGTTCTGAAGACAATAATGAAATGGACTATCTGGAGAAATGGTTTCTTGGAAACCAAGAGATTATTGCTGATTACTATGATCGACAAAGCGGGAAAGCCATTATAAGCCCCAAGTTCTTGAGCATGGAGTGGCTCAAAGAGGTAAAGTTTGATGAAGTGAGGGACATTATGAAATTTTAGAAGTTGGAAAGGTTTCTAAAAAAGTTTCAAAATCAACAAAAAGCTTGAGTATCGTATTTTATATGTTGTGTTGATTTCCAGTTTTATTGATTTCTTTGAAATTAATGTTGACGAAGAGATTGTCGAGGAAGTCAAGGCTCTAAATCAGATCTCTGTCATCTCTCTAAACAAAACTGGGTTAAAGAAAGTGAATAATAGAAAATGGGTGTGTAAGGCAGATGAGGATATTGCTTTTCAAGAAGAAGAAAGAGCTGGCAAAAGTGTTGTCAATGCATAAGCTACTGTTGAAGCTGGAATGAACTATGATCAATTTGCTAATATGGGTGAGACATATAGCACCAGGAAAAGAAACCTTTTCAAGGTTTGAGCAAATGATGATGAATCAGTTTCAGACCATGGAAAGTGATAACATAAGTCACCATCAGTATTGTGAGACACACTTCTAGTTCATCGAGAATCAAGTTGAAGACATTCAATCAAAGATTGGGATGATGTTCTTTGGACTAGACTACTAAGGCGTCTTTTGCAAATCTTGTTGGCCCATTCTCTTCGTTTTGATGAATTCAAAGGGGGAGAAAGTATGTGTGTTGTCTCTTGCATTAGAATGTCTAAGATGGTGTCTTTTTTCAATATTTTTTTGTGCTAATTTTAGTTGTGAGTTGTTGGGTTATGTTTTATTTCTTCTACTATTGTTGATGCACTTTTACTGAGTTATCCAGCTTTGTTGTTATGTTGCTGGTCTATCTAGCTCTACTGATCTTTAGGTTATGTTGTCTTTGGCTTAATCATGTTTGACGTTTGTTTAGCTTGTATTCCAGAATGGTATGTAATTCTGAATGATGTGTATTGTGATTCGGAGTAATGAAATGAAAATTATGTGTTTGATTATCCTTTAATATTGTTTTCTTTTATGCTTTGAAAGGATATCATATTATGGGGGCGCATTAACAAGAAGATTGGTTAAACTGGCTCAGAAAATCTAAAGAAAAACAATTAACTATTTTCAGTTTAATTAGTTTATTTTTATTCTAAACTTGTTGTGCTTACAAATTCTAATCAATTGTTTTAGAGTATAGTTTGTGCAGGTCATACTTAATGCAACTCAACCAACACTTGTTTGTCTTCATCAAATTAGGGGAGATTGTTAGCACCAAGGCTTGCTAAGTGATTTGATGAAGCCAACAATATGATTAAATCTACAATGAACAACGCTTGCAAAGTGGACTGCTTCAAGCCATTATGGAGCTTGATGGATTTTTGGTCTAGAACTTAGGTTGGGTGTGTGTGATAGTGCGGCTTTGGTATAAAATCATGAGTTGCATGAGATATCACTCAAAGTAAGCTCCAAAATTTATTTTGATTTACAAATGAGGTTTAACAGTTTTTGAAAAACATATTTTAAATAATATATCAGAAAACTGTTTTTCACAATACAACTTAGTGGAATTTTCTAAGTTACAGAAAAATCAATCGATTGAATGACTGATACAATTGATTGAGTTTTTTAACAGTTTTTAACAACTAGTTTGTCTATATAAAAGGGTGAGCACGAATTATGACATAACATACTTGCGAAAAACATTGTTGAGAATTTTGAGCGATCAATTGTGACTTTTTAAGAGAGAAAAATGTGCTTTCACCTTGGGAACTCATTACATTTGATTTTCTTCAAGAACGACCTCAAGAACTTTAATTTTGGAGCATTGAATTGAGTGGGTTTAGTGCAACGCTGGTTTTTGCACTAGAGCTAAGTCTTCTATACTGTTCTTGAACCATTTGTATTCGGCTTGTTAGAAGCACTTCTATTTTGTAATATCTTTGAAAAATTCTTGTACTGTGAGTGGTTTGGGTTAAATTTTGCAGTGGGTTATGATCTATATCAGTGGTGTTTGTACCCAGATTGCATAGGGTCTTGTAATTGGGTTTGTAGAGTGGGTTTTCTACACTATTTTTTGACTTGTTGTGGGATACAGTAGGTTGTTTGCTGCTGGAAACAGTGGTATCTTGCGGGGAACAAGGTGTTTGTATTGTTGTAAACTGATCTTGTTGATCTTTATAGTGGAAACTGTTTACTTGTTGGCAAAGGACTGGACATAGCCCTTGAGGAAGGATGAACCAGTATAAATCTTGGTATTCTTGATCTCTCTTACTCTCTTCTTGATCGCTTTATCATTTTTTTCTATTGCCCGCTAAATAAACTGTTCATTGCACATAGTTGACTCTTCATTCTAATTGTGTTTCATTGAGTTTTCTGAAACTATTATTACATTTGTTTAATTGATTGTATTAGTTCTTTATACTAATTGAGTATTTCTTGTTAATAGTAACTAATGTGTAATTGATTGTTCCTCTGGAATTTTGATTTCTTGAATCAATTCTTGGTTTTGTTTTGTCTATTAAATCTGACTGTGTTGGTATGTGAGTGATCTTCATGTTATTGTTTATCTAATCACTTCTGGGAAGTTCTTGTCTGTGATTTTATTCATCAAATTACTTCTGCTTTTGAATCTGATGTTATTACTTGTTCTTGATTGATCTGGTTTACATTCTGGTTTCAGTTATTTATTATTTCTGACAGTAACTTAATTATTACTTAATTGTTTTCAGATCTGTGTATTGTTTCAATTGACTGTTTCTGATTTGGAATTGATTGATCTTTTGTTGTACACTTCTTAATATCATTTTTCAATAGTTTCAATAAAGAATTGTCATTCAATCTTTAATACTTTCCATAATTTACGAAAAAATTTTAAATTTCAATTCACCCCCTCTTGAACTCGGCCTAAACTTGTTTTTCATAAAAGTGTTCAAAGCTCTTTCAAAAGTAAAAATGACATTTCTACTAAAAAACCTTCTAAGGTATATACACTTAGACCTCTTTGGACCAACTAGAATGGAATCTATTAGTGGCAAAATACATGATCTTGTCATTATTGATGATTATACAAGATAGACATGGGTTAGATTCTTGAATTCACAAGGATGGGCCTTTTTTAGTCTTATGTAAATTCATGAAGCATGTTCTAAACAAAAAGGTTTATCCAGTATAGTTGTTTGGAGTGATCATGGTGGAGAATTAAATTAGGAATAAAACATAATTTTTCCACTCTCAAGACACCCCAACATAAAATGGTGTAGTTGAAAGAAAAAATTGTGCTTTACAAGAGATTCCATAACAATGTTGAACTCTAACTCCACTCTTAAATGTTTTCGAGCATAAGACAATAAAAAACTTGTTATTTATAAAACATAATTTACATTAGACCATTACTCAAAATGACTCATTATGAATTGTGGGAAGACAAGAAACCTAATATATCTTATTTTCATCCTTTTGGGATTCAATGTTTTATTTTGAATACAAAAGATAGCTTGGGAAATTTTGATTATAAGAATGATTAAGGAATTTTGCTCGGTTACTCTGAAACGTCTAAGGCTTATAGAGTTTTCAAATCTAGAGCATCTACTATTAAAGAAACTATCCATATAAGATCCAATGACTTTAAGCCTGATATGAAATTGTTAGAGCTAAAATGAATGTGTTGACTAGTAGGAACCCAAGAATAATACACCAGAAAGTAAGATGAGTGCACTAGACGGTCAAACAAGTGCACTACACATTCGAATGAATTCTCCAAACAGTATATCCAATCCATTAATAGAAGCAAGAGAACCGTCTAGCGGCAATTTGATACTACAAAAATATCATCCTACTAATTTTATCATAGGAAATCCCAAGAAGGATTCACTAAAAGATCAAAGGTAAAAGATTAGACATCAATGATCTCAAAAGTTGAGCCTATAAAGTCAATGAAGCACTAGACAATGAAAAATGGATTAAGGCCATGTGAGAAGAACTGAAACATTTTGAGAAAAATGAAGTTTTTACGCATGTTAATCTCCTTAAGAACAAAGCTATCATTAGAGCCAAGTGGAAGTTCAAGAACAAGCTAGATGAACAAGGTAAACTTGTGAGAAATAAGGTTAGATTAGTAGCAAAGGGGTAAGCTTTGCTCCTGTAGCTCATTCTAATGCTATAAAAATCTTGTTTTCATTTGTTGCATTCAATAAAATGAAGCTATGTCAAATGGACAATAAAAGTGTTTTCTTAAATGGTTTCATCAAAGAAGTATATGTGAAACAACCCGCTAGTTTTGAAAGTTCTACTTTTTCATATCATGTTTTTAAATTGAACAAAGATTTGTATAGACTCAAACAAGCTCCTAGAGCATGGTATAAATGGCTAAGCACATTTATGATAGAAAATAATCTTAAACATGGGAAAGTAGATACTATTACCTTGTTTCGTAAAGAGTTTTATAACTATTTTATCATTTTTCAAATATATGTTTGGTGAAACTAGTGAGCTTCTATATCAAAAGTTTTCTAAGCTTATGTAGAATGAATTTGTAATGAGCTTGATGGGAGAACTCAAATTCTTATTAGGCCTGTAGATAAAGCAAGTACATGGTCTAATACATACATTAGGCAAAGTGTGTAAGAGTGCTACTGAAGAAATTCATGTTGGACAGTGTCAAAGAGATAAGCACCTTAAAGCATCTAACTACATCTCTTAGACTAGAGAAGGAATCAAAACCAATGAATAACACAATGTATAGACAGATGATTGGTTCTTTACTCTACCTTACAGTGTCTAAACCAAACATCATATACAATGTCTGCTTGCATGCTCATTTTCAATCTGAACCAATGGAAGATCATTTAATTGTTAAAAGAATTTTCAGATATTTGAAAGGTCCTACTAATCTTGGGTTGTGTTACAAAGACAAAGAAAGCTACCATATGCAAGGATTTTGTGATGTTGATTATGCAAGAGACAAATTGGATATGAAAAGCACAATTGATTGTTGACATTTCATTATAGAAAATTTGATTTCCTGGATGAGTAAGAAACAGGGAACAATAGCACTATCCACTGCAGAAGCTAAATACATATCAGTTGCTCACTATTGTACACAATATTTATGGATGAAGAATTAGTCAGAAGATTACACTGTCCAAGAAAGCAAAATTCCTAGATTGTGACAATAAAGTTGCAAAAATTTTATCCCAAAATCCTATTTTGCATTATAGGGATAAACACATTCAAATTAAACATCACATAATAAGAGATCATGTGCAAAGGGTTATGTTGAATTACAACTTGTACCAACAAACGATTAGTTTGCTGATATTTTTACAAAACATCTTCTTGAAGAGAGATTCAACCGTATGAGAGACCTTTTGAGCATGGCCTTTGTTCAAGAGTAATTAGTGATTATGATTATTGTATTTTTCTGCCTAGGTGATTCTATGCAATAAGCAGTCTAGGACCTAGTAAGTGCAGTAAAAAAATCTAATATCTGTTTTAAAATTTCTCTCTTATCAGAGCAACAAATTTGATCTACAAGGTTTTTCTTTTGTGATTGGCATTGTCATTATTCTTGAATATTTGGTTTCTTGATAAATGCTGATTGGATTCACTAAAAAATCTTAAATAAGGTTTGTCTTGAGAATCATTGAACTAAATTTTGTGATGTAGTTACCGTTGGTGAGTCTTTTAGCCTGATTCATGAATGAATCATTCTATGTTATACCTACTTGTTCTAGTATGTTTTTACTCATATTTCAGTACGCTTTAAAACTTAGCAGGGTGCTTTGATTTTTATTTTTTTTTTGTTTCAACCGGTGTGGGATTCCATTTTCTGGAAACAAGTTGTGGACTTTTTCTTATTTTAGAAACAACAGAGTCGAGGTTCTACAGTTTTTTCAACCACTGTCCCACAAGAGGGGAATTGCACAATGAAGGGGACTGCATTTTGTCATGCACAACGGAACGGAGGTGTTGTAGTTTATCCAGTCCGCCAAACACTACAAAGCAAATGTGGTTTATAGGTTCTTTATTTTAAGTTAATGGAGAGACGAAAATGGAAAATAATTTAAAAACTATTAAATTAATTAATTATAATTGGGGAGAAACATAATTTAGTTGGTTTGAGAGGAAAGAAAAAATATGTAAGGGAAATTATAATAGGAAGTTTAAAATATTCAAAATAGAAGAAAAAAATAAGAATTCATTAATGCTTATTATTATTGATGAAAAATTAATGGAGGGATTTTAAAAAATGTAATATAAAATGAGTGAAAATATTAATTGGAATTATATTCATATACAAGAACGAAATTCTTTTGTAAAAATTGAAATTTGAAATAAAAAAATTAAAAATATTTATATTAAAATGAAATTGGTTTGTGAGAATGAGTAAAATAAAAAAATAATTTAAGACTGAAAATATGTTTTTACTCTAAAATATGTTTTGTAAAATAATATAAAAATAAATATATTGTTACATTAAGCAAGAAATTTAAATCTTATAAATATAATGTTAATGTAATAAGGTTTTAGTAAAATTAATGCGATCTTTCTAAACATGAAATTTGAATTGAAAGGAATTTCGGAGAATTGAAATATTGGAATGAAAAGTTGAACTTATTTATTAATAAGGTGAAATTTTGTACACAACAAACTTAATGGCCTGAGAAGATCTCAGTCTCCAAAATGGTGACTAGTTTTACAATGACTAAAATGTCTATTACACGGTAGATTATGTTAGGGTAATTATGGTTGTTGCATTTGTGGTTGTTCATCGGATTCAAATTATGGGGGTTATGTAATCATCTTGAAATGAGAGGAAACATGGCAACTTCATTATCAAAGTGTGTTTGATGTATATATTGTATGTAAGAAATTGTACAATGTGATGTGCTAAAATTTGTTGTGAACAAGTTGGAGAAGAAATCAACTGAACTGGACACAAATGAGTGTCTTATGTCATCCATTGTAGGTTGTGGTTTAGGTGTATTGAATCGTTCAACTATGAATGAATGTCGATAAGGTTCCTCATGCAACTGATAATAATTAGTTGCAATTGGAAAAGAATGTTAGTGAGGTTGATAATAATTATTTGCAATAGGGAATGTGGGCTCGAGTGGTAGATTTTGTTATGTCTGTGGATCTTGTAGTAGTTACGGCATTGGCAAGAAATATATGAAATTGGTCATGTACCATTCCATGAACTCTCGAGTGTGGAACAAAGGTCCCTGCATTGGATGACTAGAGAATGTTAGTTCGCAACGGTTGTTTCACATGTTGATCCACTTTGCATGCTTAGTTGCTAATTTTCAGTTGGTCATCCCTGAATGTCAAGTTTGTGGAGTTTGTCCAAGTTGTCAGGCAGGGCACAGACATCTTGCACAAAGTTCAACATCCTTGTAGGTTTCTACCAGGTTAGATGCCTCAAGATCTATACATGGATCCCATTTAAACTATTGTAAATCGTTGTCATTAGAAGATTTGCGTTAGAGTTGAATATTTTGAATGAAATTGGATTGAATGTTTATTTTTCCATTAATTGATCAACTTGTATGTTGTTAATCATAGACCTATATCTCAGAAGGTCATTGTGAAAGATGATTTTGAAGTTCAGAACTCTGTTGCCACTCCATCAACAAACTAAGGGGTACGAAGGTTGTTAGGTGGATAGTGGTGTGATGTATGGCATGCAATATCATGCTCATTGTTGTATAAGTGATATGCACGCACCCATTATTTTTTATTTAGCATTTATTGTCCTATGCAATTCCCTAGACAACACAACTAAATAAGCAAAACCCATATTGTATTGCCTCGTTCCGCGTTGACTAGTTAAAAATGGTGAGTACATAAGATGAACATTGTTGACTAATTTATCAGGCATCAAAACTCCTCCAATCAAACCTAGTATGTATGTCCTATAATATGCATGTAGTTGTTCTTCTGTTGGTTCATCACCTAGTGGGAGCATATTTTCTCAAAGTCATTTTAGTTTCACTTGTAAACCAATGAGTGGTTGACCTTTGTCTTGTGCGACACCAAGATAAGTGTCGAACATTTCCTCCCAAACAAACATTGTAGGGCTCACTACTAGTGGCCTATCTACTCTTAGACCTAGTTGAAGTTAAATGTCTTGTAATGTGATGGTACACTCGCTAATTAGAAGGTGAAATGTCTGAGTTTCAGTTCTCCACCTCTCAACCAATGTGGTGATAACATTTATTTTTATCATATTTTGGGCCACATTTTCATAATGAAATCAACTCTTTCTAAGTTCGAACCTGCTAAAATTGCATGTTTTTATCTCTTTTTTATAAATAACCTAGTTCTTGTTATAAATAATTGGTCACTTGAGTTTTAATAAAGGTTGAGGCAGAAGGTTTGTGCTTGGTGCCACTTTAGCTAGGTTGGGAGCCAGTTGGCCAAGAGTTACATGGATCTGAATTATGTTAGCACCACTGAAGTTGGGTCGGACATGAACATTGCTTACCTAGCACCTTTGTGTATCTAACAAGGTCTTTGCATTAAGGTTAGACATTCTAGAGACTCCACTCCACTTCACTCCATCTGGAAGTCAAGCTCCACTTTGGAGTCAGAAAAATGTAGCCTTAGGATGACGGGTAGGTTTTTGAGGGTTACCTTTTCTTCTCTTTGTATATCCATCTTCCTCTATCATTTACTCTTCTCATATTGTTGGGGTTTGATGTAATCAATTGAATTCTCATGCAATTGTTGGGTTTATATATATGTTTTTCCTTTCAATGTTAGTATTTTGTTTTTGTGCTCATGTTTTGATTCATGGGTTGATCATTAATTCTTAGTGTATTGACAAATATCATTTGTCATCTGGATCTGAATCAAAATACCAAATGAATGATTAGGATTAGAGCATGATTCATTTGTTGTCTTAAGACCCTTGTGGCAAAAGCAAGTTTTTTCTATATAATTGATCAAGGAATTGATGGGTAATAAGGAAGCTTAAGTTCAATCACCTAAGGAATTAGGATTTGGGTATTATTATGGGTTTACATTGACATTTCTTTGGCAAAAAAAAGTAAATGATTTTATGCATGAGAATTAGGATGAAATTTATTCCTAGCAATTGCATTCAATATCCTTTTCATTCTTTTCCACATTTCAAGTGCTAGTAAAAATACCAAAAATATTTTAATTGTTGCATTATTTTATTTTCTTGTTTACCAATTCAAATATTGGGAATAATCTATAGTATAAATTTGTTATCAATTGTAATTATTATCATGTATTAAATAAGTCCCTTGGAGAAAAAACGGTATATTTATTACCTATTACGTAAGTGAATGGTGCACTTGTCACTGAAAGCAAAAAGTGTTAGCATGTGGATACTAAGGTGTCACGCACTTTTAAATGCCTTAGTTTTGCAATTTGAGCAAACCCCACTTGCTCCAAGATTGGAATTGTTAAAGGATCTGTCTTTGTCATTAAATGACAATAAGACTCCAAAATATCATGTTGGTGTCCTACAACGCTAAAGAGGTTAATTCCATGAAAACCTTACCGTGGAAACTATGTTTATGAGAAAAAATAAGGTCATGAACTTAGCATAGTAGCAATGTATACCAATCTATGCTTTTGTTGATTCCATAACAACATACTTTTAGAGTGAAGGTTACTTTGCAAGGGAGAAAAGTTCAACAAAGTAATGAAAAATAGTGTTTTTCAGAAAAATGGCATTCATAGAATTTGATGATGTGATATTTATAAATGGTTTCAGTTTAATTTGGACCATTGATGGGGACATATTCAATTTGAGTTGTTGCATGTGGGTTGGCACTTTAGTACAAAATTTGGGCCAATATTCAAGCAATACAATGAAGCAATGAATGAATGATCCACTAATAGAGTTACACTCACTTTTACAACACCCAAAGTAGTTTCCCTCAAAAGAGGGATCACCCTACAAAGGATGAAAGAAGTCATCCTCATAAAACTCCACAAGAAACCAGAAGAAAGTGTGACCACAATGCACTTTCGCTACCTGACTAGACTCGGTGGATGGTAAGTCATTACACTGTCATTGAGATGACCAAAGACAACGACGTTGAGTTCTTTGGCATATATGAATCCATTGAACTCCAAAATGAACCCAAACTATATGTCACCTTTCAAAGGTTTTCTTCTTCCTCCACACAATCAAAATCCACAACCAATACTCTCCATCACCATCATTTCATTATGAACACTCACAACAAGTTTTACCCTCAAACGACCACCAACCACAACATCGTCCCACATTCGACCTCAATGCTCTCACCACTCGGATCTTGGGGACTGGGAAGACCACATCTTGTCATATACCCAACTATTAAGTGATCTATATGTAAGCCTATACGAAGACCAATACCAACAAGTTCCACAAAAACCACCACAAGAACTTGGGATTGGTCTTCTTGACAAAGTCTTTGATCCATTTAGTGAGAATGAAGATGACATTATTGAGGGAGCTGAAGATGACGAGAGTGATGATGCAACCACATCTTACAAAATGTTAACACTTTTTGCATTTAATGACAAGTACACAAGTCACTCGTGTAGCAAGTATTAATTATATTGTTCTTTCGCGAGGGACTTAAGTAATACACAATAATAATTAAAAGTATGATAAAATTAAACCAAAGAACAATTCTATAATTTAGATGGGTTGTGCGAGAAAATAAATTATACAAAATAATTTAAATATTTTTACAATTTTATGTAAAATCTTAGATAGTAGAATAAGGTTAAGAATCAATTATGAATATTGCTAAGGTTTGACTTCATTGTACTTCTCTTTCATGTAGAAAAATAATTACCTTCTTTTCTCAACTAATATCAATGTCATCCCACAATAATAGTCAAATCCTAATGTCTTAGGTGAATGAGTCTAAGCTTTCGTATTAACCGTTAATCTCTTGATCAATTATATAGAAAAGACTTACTTTGGTTACAATGGTTTAAGACAATAAATGGATCATGCTCTATGTCTAGATGTAGGCTTTCATTAGGTATTTCAATTCAAATCTTGATTACGAACAATATTTCTCAATACTATTAGAATCAAAGTGTCAAGCTATGAATCAATACAACAGGCATTAAGCGCGAAATTCAAATACTGGTATTAAAAGAAAAAGACATATATATATATATATATATATATATATATATATATATATATATATATATATAAACACAATATTATTACATAAGAGTTTGGTAGGTTACATCTAGCCCCAACAATAATGGGTTTAGTCCCTCATAGACATGAAAGCCCTAAACTTACAAGATGAACAGTGAAAGAAGAAGATTACACCAAAAATCCTAAAGATGTCGTCCAAGATTGACCATTTTTGTTTAAACCCTAACACAAGCACTCAATAAATAGATTTTAGGAAGAACGTTAGTGCCCGACTCAACTTAAGTGGCGCTAGGCTTAGCTCTCTTCTGCAAGGCCCTAGATGTAGCTCACCCCCAACTCCACTTTAGTAGCATCGAGCGCAACTTTGCATATTTTTTCTTCGCTTTTATGGACCATTTCCTCAGCCTTCTATCCTTTTTTTTCCTTCATGGGCTTCTAGGTATTCTTTTCATGAACTTTAATCTTTTTTCTCTAAATCCAGTGTTTTATGTTCTCTATTTAAGTAAAATAAAGGAAATTCATGCAACTTACCATTTTTAGACACAAGTAATTAATTTATTAATAAAAATCAAATAAAAGAAGAAAATAAGTAGAGTCAAGTTAAGAAAGAGTAGATTTCATAGTAAAAATAAATGATCACAAATGTTGCACCACATCAACATAACTCACCGTATCATCCACCCCAACACTTGCTTGACTTCCCACCAGAGCCAGCTATATATGACTTAGAATTTAGGAACGCCTTTGACTGTGACACTTTAATTTATCCTTCAAGAACACCTTTTGTAGGGCAACAGTTCAACACCAAGGAACAAATGTAAGATGCCATAAACCGCTTCCATATCCAAAATCATTGTACGTACAAGGTGAAATTATCAAATTAGTCAAGGCTTGTGGTGTAATGTGTTCATCCTAAGTGTGCATGGATGTGTAGAGGAATTTTACAGAGAAATTATCAATGTTGCAAAATTATGAAGTTGGATGGTCTATACACCTATGTTTGCCACATGATCTCACAAGACCACAACAAGTTCTAGTCTCAAGTGATTGCACAGAGCATCCATGATATGATAGAGGTGAACCCTTCTACAATAGTCTCTACAATTGTAGCTCACATCAAAACAAACCTCAAATACATAGTGAGCTACAAGAAGGCATGGTTGGGAAAACAATTTTCATACAACACATATATGGCAATTGGGAGGAGTCCTACAAAAAATTGTCATCCCTCATAAATGCGATGCAGCTTTACATTCCAAGGTTTATTTGGAAAACGAATACCAAACTGACATATCAAAGTGACCAGTTGGACGAGGAACATATTATCTTCAAGAGGTTTTTTGGGCATTCAAACTATGAAATGATGGTTTCAAATTTTGCAAGTCGATTGTCTAAGTTGATAGAACGTTCTCGTATGACAAATATAGAGGGACGCTATTGGTCGTAGTTGCGTAAGACCGACACAACAACATATTACCAATTATCTTTGTCATCGTACAGGGTGAGACTGTTGAGACTTGTTTCTTTTTTCTACAAAACCTATAGACATACATAACTCCACAAGATGGCCTCTACTTCATTTCCAACCATCACAAATCAATCAAAAGTGCATATTATAGACAAGGTAATGGTTGGAACAACAATAATTTTGTCCATGTCTAATGCATTTGGCACATAACACAAAGCTTCATGAGGAAATTCAATACTAAAGAACGATGTTGCGAACATGGGTAATTTTCTTCATCTATATTCACATTCAATTCATAATTTACAATTTATTTTTTCCAATTATTTTAATAACTACATTTCTAACAAATGATTGTAGCATATGGAATAGCAAACCACGTTTCTTTTACTACTACAATATTGTAAGAGAACAAAACTTTGAGACAACACAAGTGGTTGGATGATATCTCGAGGTACAAGTGGATTCTAACATGGGACGGTGGCTAATGGTGGAGACACATGACTATAGATTTTGCAGAGTCCATCAACTTAGCACTAAAGAAAACAAGAATCCTTTCAAACTCTTCTATGGTAATGTCCCACACGTCAAAAATCTCACCAACACCAATGTTGTAACATCACTTCATCTATATGCATTAGATTCCTTACCATTTCACACATCACAATACCTATGTTTAGTTGTAAACAATAGACTCCTCATTTATAAATTCAACCATCAGCCACATTCAAACCATTCATCTAAAATACACACTCTTGACCAAACATTCCAAGATCTTCCTTCTTTCCACAACATCAAAATACATCTTCAAGTGGACCAAATTTGCGTCAAAGACACGGAGAATTTTTTAAATTATGATCTTATTACTGTCTTTGCAAACAGTCGAATAGCAAAAATTGATAAAGGAGTCCATTTTGAATATCGATCCCCTAAATTATTTTGCATCCCACACAATTGTATCTTCTCTCACTTGAAGGAAATAATGTGTGTCGCTTTGGGACTTCTCGATCAAACAACACTTAAGAAAAGTTTCTCAATTGTTAACTTGGAAGTCTCAATTTTCATTTGCTATAATGATTTAACTATACACAAAGTTAACCAAATCTACAGAAAAAAAAAATACGACTTCTAAACTCAGCCATTGCATCAAGTTCTTCCACAAATCAAGACATAGTCAATTCCACAAAAGTTATAATCTAATATGGGGGACTTATCCAATTAGCCACCATAATAGAAAGTCCAAAATTGTTACAATCTAACCTACAAAATATTACAATCCTAAAAAAATGTAAATACCACACAACTGCTCTTTCAATTAGTTATTTGACAACATATATGGAGTACTACAATACAAAGACCAAAACAAGTTATGGAAATCAATTATCATTGTCCAGTTCAAGTTCTTGATAAAAACTTGTACACAATTCAATACAAACACAAAATGATGTTGAGATCGTCCATATTGAACTATTTATCTAAACCAATAATTTATGCAAGACAACACGTGATAAATTGGTTTAGAGACTTACAAAATAATACTTACATTGAATATCATATTATAAAAGAAGAAAATCCACACTTAATTGAATATATATCACTTTAGTGCATTCATAATCATGCTTTATGAATTTTAGAGTATTCTATATCATTCATTTTTATTTATTAAATAAATCTCATTTTAATTACTACTCAATCCATATTCGATTTTTTTTTATGTTTTCTTCGTATAACATATTTTGCAAATATTATTGTATTAATTTCTTATTAAAAATTACTTAATATATAAAACCAAATTTATATTAAATAACATTTTCATTTCAATTATGATTTTTTTTTCTTTTAACTTCACATGGTAAAGTCATAATTTTAACGCTACAATCATTATTAATCAATTCTTATACAAATTATTATAATGAAATATTTATTTCTATATTATTTTACAGAACACATTTCAAAGTAATAATATACTTTCACCCTTAATTTGTTTTTTATTTTACTCCTCAGAAACCAATTACATTTTAATCTAAACATTTTTAATTATTTATTTTAAATTTATTTTATATGGAAAAATTTTATTCTTCACAAATATAATTCCAATTTATATTTTCACTTATTTTATATTTCATTTTTTATATCCCTCCAATTTTTTTTTTCCACCAACAATGTAAATATCCACAAAATTCTCATATTTTCTTCTATTTTCTTCTATTTTAGATTTTATGAGAAGAGCATTTATATTTCTCCTCACATAATTTTCTTTTTCTCTCACCACAAGCCAATTAAATTTTTCTCCCTGTCCTAACTAATTAATTCAATAATTTTCTTTAAATTAATTTTATTTTCTTTTTTTCCATTTTCCCTCTCCTCTTCACTTAAAATAAAATAAATAAAAAGGCCCAAAATTCCCTCCGTTGTGCAGTCCCCCTCTGGTGGGACAGTTGCTTGTGCTTCACAAACTGCACTCTCCTCTGCTATTGCGGTCCTCCTCTCATAGACCAATCGTCGAAAAAACTACAACACCATCACTCTGTTGTGCTTCAAAACAGAATAGAGAAAAAACAAATCAAAACCAGAAATCGGAGCTCCACATTGCCTGAAAGAAAGAAAAAAAAAAAAAAAAAAAAAAAAAAAAAAAAATTTTTTCAAAAATAAAAAAAAAAAAAAAAAAAAAAAAAAAAAAAAAAAAATAAAAAAAAAAAAAAAAAAAAAAAAAAAAAAAAAAACAACGAAACATCTTTTCCAGAATTTGACTATCCAAAAGTCAGTCAAATTCTAATGAGAGTTTACGTAACTGACGTACGAAAATGAATCGAATTTCCACTATAAATAGTGAAACCGTGCTAATCCAAAGATAAAGTGTCAATGAGTGTCCTTGTAGAAAAAAATTTCGAATGCAGGAAAATTTTCTCAAGAGAAATGTACAAATTAAAAGCAAATATATTAATATCTATGCACCTTTTCCCAACCCTAATAAAGAATAAATTTCAGGATATGGTTAAAGATACATGTTTGACATTCAATCCACTTTGTTTTACTTTATCCGTTCACGCTTTTATTAGTTCCATTATTCACGTGTGGCTGAATGTACTATAATATATACTTAATCATATTTGTTTGAAAGGAGATTTTCAAGGAAGCCATGAAGACATTTGGATTTCAATTATCTTGATTAACTTTTAGGTTTTGTTAATACTATGTTTGATAATCTTTTAGATAAAAAGTAAAATCTACCTCAAATCTTCCTCAACAAAAAAGATATAATAAGCTCTTGTTTTTCAAATTCCTTTGTTAAAATCCAAAGACATATTATATTAAAAGCCACTAGACCCTAGCAAGTAAAAAGTTTAGCAGAATACATAAAAGACCAAATTAAAAAAAATCAAAACCCTAAATAATTGGCATGGGGCATTTAAACGATGAGAACAAATACTCATATCAGCTATTTTTATATTTTAAAGCAAGAGTCACGTAAAAATTAATCAAAATCTCTTAAAATTAATTACGTTTCACCTTTATCATGGTATTGGAAGCAAATACATTAAATATGAGGTTGGTTTAAGATTTTAAAGGAAGAAGCCTAAAAACAAACATTTGAGAGTAAGGAGGATATCCACATGAAGATTATGAAAATGAAAAAGGACGTTAGAAAGTAAGAATAATAGAGGACAAAAAGTCTCATCATACACTAGAATGACACACGTGATGGTCCCAACAATTGGGTCTAATATTTGCACGATCATTAATTGGATTTGACTAGCAGTAGAAAAAAACTTAGGTTGTTTAAATTGAGAAAAAATAATCAAAAATAAAAATTTTATAATAAATTTAATTAATATGATAGAAAAAAATTAATTAGATAATACAATAAATTTTAAAATAATATTTAATTTTAATAAAAATAAATATTAATTTACATTGAAAATAATTAATTTATAAAATTGAAAAAATATTTAAATTTTTATTCATGGCATTTGATAAAATTACATGAATAATAATTAAATTTTTAATATAATTTTATATTCTATAGAATTTTAATTTATTTTATCAATATTTATTTTTAAAGAATAAAATCAAATCATTAACATCAAATTAATATTAAATTAAAATTAATTTTATTTCAAATTAAATAAAAAATCAGAGCAATTAAAATTTTTGAAATAATTTAAATCAACAATAAATAAAATTATTAATTATTTTGATATAAATATATATATATATATATATATATATAGGTATGTATGTGTGTTATTATAATTGTTTGTATCAAATATTTTTATGTTTCAAGGTTTTCAATCATATTTACTTTAAAAATATTTTTTTATTTTAAATTAAATATAAAGTAATTTTCTTTTCAAAAATAAATTAATAACAAATTTTATTAAACAATTTAATTATGAAATAATGTATAAAAATATTAATTCTTCAATTGATTTATTTTCTCTATAAAAAAAACAAGGATACTCAAGTAAAATTATAAATAATATGAGTATCACCTCACTTTCTTCTTATCTGTTGTTGAAAAAGGAAAACTACACACTCTCACATTTACGTTATTATATATTTTTACGTAAAAAAATAAATAATAAAAAATATGGGATCACACTAAATCAATGCAATAAAAAGTGAAACTTCTTATAAATAAGAAACTAAAGGAGTTCAAAATTATTATGAAAAAAATACAACCTAATACAATCAGGTCTTGGAATACTACGTAATTCAATTCTATTTTTTATATCTAAATTAGTTAATTTATAAGTACATCTAATATCCTTTCTAAAGACACAAGTCACTTTAAACTCTACAACATCACACATCTGCATATACTTACACCATCTTTTAAGAATCTAAAGAATGATATAAACACTGTAAAAAATTAAAAAAATAGTATCGGTCAAAAACTGACACAAAAAGGCAAAACCTGACGTTTATGTGTCAGAATAGCGTCGACCATTTAACGAATGCTAAATCACTGAAAACTAGTTGAAGATGGTGTCGACTTTCAGATAATATGTAAATAGTGTCGGTCTAGTTGACACTAAGACCGACACAAAAAAAGAAATGAGGTACCGTTGACTTGACTGACGCTACTGACACAATAGACAAAAAACAATTAAAATTTGTCGTTGTTATTTGCCAAAGCAATTCCAATTCAGATATATAAACCAATTTCAACACAAATCAAATTTCATAGATAAAATCAAAACATTTTTAGAGAAATACTAAAAAAATAATTTAAGAAAAAAACTTACCTGCGTATGATGTTTTGGAAACTCCAAATGGACATGAAGCAAAAAAATACCACTTACACAGACTTGTATTCACGATTCATCAGTTCATCGATGTCAAGGGACTAAAGTCATCAACCTTAAACAAAAGCACCCCAAATGCTAAGCACTTACTACTGTCCAAGCTAAGGATAAACCACAGCGAATAGGAACCACGACAAGATGAATCATTGTGTAGAAGAACCATCGCGAAGAACCACTATTGTGAAGATGAAAGGTCATCTAGAACACCACCGATGCATAAAGGAGAACGTAAGAGTAGTGACAAAGGAGAATGGAGGAATACCATCGGAGGAGAAAGGAGGAAGAGAATAGTGGCAACTGAAACCAACACATCTAAAATCAATCGATAAAAATAATTTTGTGAAGCTTAAGGAAAATATTGAAGTTTGATTAGAGATTTGAAGCAAAGATTGAAAGCAAAGGTTGAAGGAATGAACATTGAAGATGGAGGTCAAACGAAGATGAGTCCGAGCGAAATGAAATTAAGAAAGATCAACATAATTTTTGACCACATGTGACGGTCAAGCAGACTCTAAAAATCGTTGGTCTTTAACATCGGCCAAACTGACGCTAACAATTGTTGGTCTTAGCATCAGCTAGGTCGACGCTAATAATTATTGATTTTAGTGTCACCCAAGTTGATGCTAGCAATCATAGCCTTTAGCATCAGCCAAGCCGACTCAACACACTAATTTATTATTTAAATTCAAATCCCTTAATTTAATTCCAATTAAACAACTCTTTAAAATAAAATTAAAGAAAAACATCGGTCTGGCCGACACTATTTTCTGGCAGGTAATTGCCTATCTCTTTGTAGTGGAGCAAAACCAAATGCTTATAAGTAAAGAAGAATCACACTTCAACCAAAGCTTTTTAAAATCTTTCAAGATAGCATATTTGATAGCAAGAAAGACACTCATGACATCAACATAAAGAACATCCTAAATACCCAAAATGGTAGAAAAACTATCCACATATTTACCACAGGTATCCCTAAAAATACCTCCACAGGCTATAAAACTAAGAACACCTCTAGTGTTGACTTTAATCTAACTAAATTTAGAAAAGTACTAAATTGCACATAAAACAAGACCTTTCCAGTTCTAGTGCTAATATCAAACTATTTTAGACTGGAAAAATCTGAAATGTGGTTAGACATATGCTTTCTAGAAGTATTACCTGAGATCTAGATATAATCCATAATGACATGTAATGTAGTATTTGTGCTAATAGCCTGTTGAAATCTGGTAAAATTCTTATTCTCCAAATCATACATAAGGAAAAGGTAACGACCAAAATTTTAACCAAACAAATAAGAGGACTACCAAGAGCTTTAATGAAATTAGTGAAGCCAACAGAAGATAAGTCTACAAGATCAGGAAAAATATGTCCAAGCTAAGTCCATATAAAGAAAATAATAGAACAATTAAAAAATAAATATCAATATCATCAACTTGCAACCTACATAGAGAGCACATAAAACAAAAAGGAACACTTCTTTTATGAGTTTCCAGATTAGTAGGCAAATGCCTATGCAGAAGCTTCCAAAATACCAAAGCCTTAGTAGGGGAAATAGAATTAGACAAACGATTTTATCCCAATTGCAAGTAGGACGGGTAGAGAAAAACATTCCTGACTAATTTCTGATTAAGAATATCACTATCCTAAAGTTTTCGATTCAGGCTATCAGGAAGATCAGTGATGGTCACATGGTGCAAAGTCTGAAGTTGAGTATGTTGCAACATATTCTAAGACAAATACCAAGACGAATAATTCCAACCCTCAGTTACATTAAATGTAAGAGTAATCCTTTCATGATGAGGCATACCCGTCAAATGAGAAATGCATTTAGTAAAACACTAAAGATCATTCCATAAATTTACTCTATCACCCTCACCAACAGTCCAGAAAGTATTCTCCAAAATAATAACATAAAAATGTTCGATCCCTGGCTAAATAGAATAAGATTGATGAGCAAAAACCTTAACATATTTAGAGTGAAGAGATTTGTCACGCATTAGACCAGACCAAGGTAGAGAGTTGTAAGAGAAATCCCATACAAGCTGAAGAAGATAAGCTTTATTCTCAATCTGCAAATCTAAGACTTATAAACCCTATTCTACTTGGGAGCATAAAGTTTCAACTCATAGTAACAAGACCAATTTTATGAACATCACCAGTCTAGATAAAATTTCTTACTCATTTACTCACCTTTTTAAAAAGATTTAAAGACCATTTGTAAATATGAAAATTGTATAATATAATACTAAAGATAACACAGTTAACAAGCTACACACATCCCATCATACTAAGAACTTACCAGCAAGCTTACTTTTGAGTATATAAAGTAAAGGTTTAAAAAAACCAACTCTTAGGAAAACTAGAAAAGATAAGAACACCTAGATAATTAAAAGGAATAATGCCTCTATGACATTCATTTGGATATTATTACTAAAAGAAACAAACTCATTAACAATGAAAATGAGACTTTTAGAAGAAGTTCATCCACTGACCCAAGATAAAACCATAAACATGTAAAAACTCCATAGAATTGATCAAAGATTTTCTAGTGGCCCCGTGAAAAATAAAAATGTCATATATATAAAGGACATGAGTAGAAAAATCCTTACCTTTAAGACCAATCAATTATTAGTAGAAACCAACTAAGAAAATCCTTTACTAATCACTTCTTCAGTTAAACAGAAAAGTAGATAAATATTTGATTCAAATTAATTGATTAAATAAGAAAAACATTTCATTAGATTTTATGTTTAAGTAAAATATAATAAAATATTTATTTTTTATTATAACAAAATAAATAATTAAAATAAACAAATATTGTAATAATAAATGAAATCATTTTCATATAAAAAATAATTTAAATATTTAATAACTAATTTTATGGAAAAATTTAAATTCGATCATTTAACTTGTTTAAACCATGAAAAAAAATTATGCATTATTTACCATTAAATGAGTTATATTTTAATTTAAAATATTTTTTATTATATCTAGTTCATAATTAATCGTATTTTAATTTTTAATCATACTCGTTCTTATTCAATTTTCACTTAAGTATTTTAATAATTTAATATATTATCTAATCAGTTTACTTTTTATTTTATTACATTAGTCTAATCAATTATTAATTTTTTCATTTATTTTCATCTTTACTTTTCTTGAGTTGAAACATCTTTACTTTTCCCTCTTTTTCTTTTCTTTTTATAATCCCTCACTTATTCAAAGAAAGCCTAAGTGCATAATCACAACATAATCCAAAGTCTATTTGGTGTTCTCATCTTTTCCCAGTTGCTGATGCCCTCTTGTGTCCCCTTTATCTTCCCATTGTGGGGACCAAATAGGACTCCAAACGTCACCCTAACCCCAAATCCAATTAGTCAACTTCACAATTTGTCTACACTCAACCACTCACATCAAATCAAACATTAAAATACAAGAAAAAGAAAGCCCAAATGCCATTTATGCTAACATACAAAGAAAACTATCATTATATATAGACGAAAAACTAAAACATAAAACATAATGTCTTTGATCATGTGATGTTTAGGATAATCTCTCACCTTGGGAATAAATAAAAATGTAGCCGTTTTCTATTGAATAGTCAAATTGTTATGTATAAAAAGAGTGTGACGACTAATAATCTTTTACTAAGATTTGTAAGTAAATGAGAGATATTGAGAAATCCATTTGATTTTCTATAACTTTTATGTGTAGTTAACATTTGATACATTGGAATAAATTTTTCTTTGCATTTGATATGGAATGAGTTATATATATAAGTATAAGTTTTTCAAATAACCTTTCAGAACCAATTTGAGTATTCACTTATTTTAAGTTATTTAGAAATTTAAGAATTTACAATTTATTTCATAATAATTGATATTTTCAATTTGCAAAATATTGTTAACTTTTTCTTAAAATTTGATTTTACATAAATTTGAGTTATGTATTTCCGTTAATTGTTCAACTACCATAATTATACAATAGTCGTATTTATGGTAAAGGTTAGGCTATTTTAGTAAAATTGTATAAAAAGACATATATTAATTGTTAATCTTAATCTATATATAAAAATGTAACAGCAAAGGGTAGTGTAGATTTCAATATAGGTTCATTTTAAAGTTGAAGAGGGAAGAGAATTAAATGAAATTTAGTTCAAAATAGCTGCATGGTTTGAATTCAGAGGACCAGTGTGGAATGTGACATGCAAGCATTCTTGAAAAGATATATAGAAAATACATTGCAGCGTAATAAATTCTCAACAGGGTTTTAACCTAATAGGGGTTTTTAAGATAGGTACAACACGATTGAACATTTTTATCATTATCAATGAAAATTTTAGTTTATAAAAAATGTTAAAATTGAGCATTTGGGAGTCTAATTCATTGTTCTAAAATGTTACATCTCTTCCATTCTTACCAATTAGAAAAACACTAAAGGTGTTGAAAAGAAAAGATTTTTCACACACCATTTTTCATGTTGTCTTCCTTGTAACTTTTTCCTTCCTATCTATAATATTCTCTTATCACCAAATAATTTGTATGAACTTTTGGAAAACGTATTCTGAAATGATATAAAGTTGTTTCCGGATTATCAAATTCATTCATGCATCCATGTTTTATAGTATTGCAGAATAGTTCATACGAAAAATATATTTTGTGTATTCTAAAATAGTAATTTTGGATTATATTTTTTATATTCTGTAATAGTAATTTTTGAGATAAGTGCATGTTATTTACATTTCGTAGTGTTCATTTAAAAATGGAATTTTGTATTTTTCAGAATAGTTATTTCAAAATGTATATTTATATTTCAGAATAAACTATTCGAAAATTGAGCACACATTATTTATGTTTTTCACGGTCCATTCCAGAATACACCTTTTATATTTGATAGTGATAATTTCAGAATGTATCACAAAATAATGGTATGCGCTACGGTAACTTTGAGATTTTTTTTTTTTAATTAAAGAGTGTAAGAAGAACATTTTGGACTACATGAAAAAAATGAAGGCAACTACTTCCGACACCTGTCCATTTGAACCTGCACCTCATCAATTTCGGAAATACATGAAATGTTATTACCATTTTTAGTTCAATTCAAGAGCTCGGTGTAATGTGGTATTTCCAGAAATCAGATTCTGGAAGAGGCTTATAGAATATAAAATCTATAAGGTATTTAGGAAAAGGAATAACTTTTAGAATTTCATTATACGTTCAGAAATCCGAAAAAAGTGTTTTTTATGATTAAGAATTGAGATTGTGAAAAAGATATTTCAGAGAAGAAAACCACAAAATTTAACTTTCCGTAATAAGTATTTCAGAAGCTATTTTTAGAATAGATTTTTACAAACAGATCCCATAAAACCTATTCCAGAAAGCTATTTTAGAACGAATATTCTGGAATTAAGTTTCTAAAATTCTAATTCAGAAATATATTCTAAAATTTTAAATCTAGAAATTCTTTAGTTATAAATAAAAGAGGGCATTTTAGTCATGTCATTCCGCTTAAGGTCTATGGGGTGAAGAAGTATTTGCCAGAAATGAACGAGCTTAGTACAAGAGTAAAGGAGCGGCATTATAATAAGGCCCAATTTGCCAAATATTAATAAAGGTGGAAGAAGATAAAATGATTGCTGAAAAAAAAGATAAAATTATTATTTCATATATGAGTGTGAAGTGTCGATAACAAAATTAAAAAAACTATTAAGGAAAATATTCAAAACCAGAACAGAGGTAACGAGATGATGAGGAAGAGGAATTTCTGTTTTTGTTTTTTTTTTTTCAACAGACAAATTTCTCCTTACACGTGTATTTCTTGACGTGTTCGACTTACGGTATGTTGAAAGAAAAAAGAATAGAGGGAGAAAATGTGAGTGAAATAAAAATTATTAAGTGGAAACTTTTATATTAAAAAGAAGTAAAAGAAAAATGAAATAAAATATAATTTTCAGATTATTTGGTTTCAAAATTATATAATTATTCTTTAATATTATTACTAATATTTATTATCACAATAATATAAAATAATATAGGAACTGGATAAAATACTACAGGCAGGGTAGGGAGACGAAAACCTGAGACAGAAGTACTGGCCATTTTTGCCCATCTCATCCTTTCAACAGTACATAACATGTGAGTTCCACTTCTTTTTTTTTTTTTTTTTTTTTTTTTTTTTTTTTTTTTTTTTTTTTTTATTTTATTTTTTTTTTTTTTTTTTTTTTTTTTTTTTTTTTTTTTTT